>Ga0209469_1000055_pt1 | contig 65463 bp, 70 predicted proteins | sample GraSoiAngelo_123_FD_185880 | JGI IMG/M metagenome (GOLD analysis project Ga0209469, IMG submission 185880) | Grasslands soil microbial communities from the Angelo Coastal Reserve, California, USA - 14_0927_02_40cm (SPAdes) (version 2) | ecosystem: Environmental > Terrestrial > Soil > Grasslands ... | reverse complement strand
AGGACGGCCGGGTACGCCACCGACATCGCCGAGATCGCGATCGATGTGGCCGTCGCCCGGGTGAAGGAAACTCCATAGACCTACGGAAACTCCGTGGGGAGGGTATGTGGATGACGAGTGTGTCGACAGGAACGATGAGCGAATCGGATACCAAGGTGGCATCGAAGGAAGCCGCGGCCCTCGTGAGAGCGTTCTACGAATCGCTCGCGCGCGGCCGGATGGTGGATGCGTTGGATTTGGTCGCGACGGACGCGGTCCTGCGCGACGAAGCGGGAAACGAATCCCGTGGGATCGGAGCGATTGCGAGGTCCTTGCTCCCGTACCGCGAGCCGGACGCGATTGCGCTGGAGCAGATCGAATCCGCGGGTTCGGATGTCCATGTCCAGTTCCGAACGAAGAAATGGGCACGGCGCTACCGAGGCTCGATTTCAGTGGATCGGGGTCGCATTCGGTCCGTCCGCCTTGAACGGACAGCGTGAAGGTGCCGTCCGCCGAACGATAGGCGTCGCGGTGATCCACCACTTTCGATGTTTGTCTGGTCGCGATGGCTAGTCTGTTGAGATGAGTCAAGCGGAGGCCCCGGAAAAGTAGATGGAGGACCGATCCTTCGGGAGGACCCCTTGGACGCTCCTTCGGGCACCCTGGCGGAGCGACGACTCGGACTTGCGGTCGGTAGTCTCTTGGCGCTGCCGATTGGCGTTCTTTCCGGCTTCACGGGCGTCGGCGGGGGCGAGTACCGAGCTCCCGTCCTCTTGGCCCTCCTCGGTCGTGTGCGCTGGGCGATCGCCGCGAATCTCCTCATTGGTCTCTGCGTGGCGGTTTTCAATGTCGTCTTTCGTCAAGTGTGGGCGCTCGACCTCGATCTCTTGTGGCTCGCCCTTCTCTTCGTTCCCACGAGTCTGCCCGGCGCGTTTGTCGGCGCCCTGGTCTCAAAACGGATCTCGACCACGGCCCTCAAAGGCCTCCTCGCGGGGATTCTCGTTGCCACCGGCCTCCGATTGATCTTGTTCGAGGTCCAAGCCGGTGGGACCTTGTCCTTCGGTCTGCTCCAAATCGGCCTCGGCCTTCTACTGGGCTTTGGGCTGGGCATCCTCTCGGGCCTTCTCGGTGTGGCCGGGGGCGAGTACCGAATTCCAGCCTTCGTCCTCCTGTTCGGCGTGCCGACGGTCTTCGCAGGGACGCTCAGCTCCCTGGCCTCGATTCCGCTCCAGTTCATGGGATTCTGGAAGCACCGAAACCTCGGCCATACCGGGGCCGCAACGTTCCGTCTCGGCGCGCTCATGGGGGTCGTCTCCGTCGTTGGTGTCGTCTTGGGCGTCCTGTTTCTGGGGCGCGCCACGGAGGCGCTCGTGACACAAGTCCTCGGTCTGGCGATGATCCTGGCTGCGGTGCGCATCGTGTGGGACATCCGACATCCACATCCGTCAGAAAGGCCAAGCATCTCGGAGGGCGCTTGACACCACGCGGGCCAGAATTCGCCCTGCCCGGCCGTGTTCCTCGAACCGGCTTTCTCGGGGATATAAGCGATTGTGACTCAATTATCACCAACCTGCTTCACTTTTCTCCCGCCCATTCAAGGCGGAGACGCAGATTCGGTGGGCTGCATTGGGTGGGAAGTCACACATGCCGGGTCGCGACAGCGGATTTGCACACAAGTCGGCGCGTGGGCGAGTCATCCTTGAGACGGAAGAGTTCGGTTCCGGGGAGGTCCCGGAGCAAGACCTGGAGCGGTGTCATCAATGTCACTTTCCGTGGAACTTGCACGGGAAGCGGTATGACGCCGAGGAGAGGACGCAGATCCGTTTCTGTTCGGAGTATCCGGCCCGTCCGGTGAAGAGCATCCAGCAATGCATCGTGCCGTAGTGCGGCCAGCGGGCCTTGTGTTTTCCCGTCTTTCTCGCATTCCGTCCGGCTTCGGATTTTTCACACTCTCGCGAAAGAACCCGACTCCGGAACCCTGAAATAGAAGCCTATCGTGTTCGAGGAAACGTCCAGGTAGCCCATGCCAGAACTCAGGAAAGACTACGTGACGGATACGTGGGTGGTCTTCTCCGCCTCGCGGGCCCAACGGCCCGGGGCGTTCCGCGGCGGGACGTCGACCACGGACCCGGTGAAGTGCCCCTTCTGCTACGGCCACGAACATATGACGCCGCCCGAGGTCCTCGCCTACCGGAAGGACGGTGTGCCGAACGGCCCCGGCTGGTGGATCCGCTGCGTCCCGAACAAGTACCCAGCCTTGCAGGTCGAAGGCGAGGTCCACCGCCGCGTGAGCCAGCTATTCCACAGCGTGAACGGCGTGGGTGCGCACGAGGTCATCATCGAGACGCCGGAGCACGAGCACCACCTGTCCATGCAGAGCGAATTCCAGGTGCAGGAGATCATTACCGCTTACAAGCAGCGGTACCTCGACCTGATCCGCGACAAGCGGTTCAAGTACATCCTGATCTTCAAGAACCACGGGGAGCGGGCGGGCGCGTCGATTTCCCATCCGCACTCACAGCTCATCGCGACCCCGATCGTGCCGCGTCGGATCGTGGAGGAGGTCAACGCCCTCAATCGCTTCTACGAGTCGACCGGAGGATCCTGCCTCTACTGCGAAATCGTCGAGACGGAGCTCGAGGAAGAGAAGCGGATCGTCTCGGAGAACGAATCGTTCATTTGCCTGTCTCCGTACGCGGCTCGTTTCCCCTTCGAAGCATGGATTCTCCCGAAGGCCCACGAAATGGCCTTCGAGGACATCGCCGACGACGAGCGGACTCCCTTCGCCCGCATCCTCAAGGACATACTGGGCCGAATGTACGGGATCCTCGACGACCCTCCCTTCAATTATTACATCCACACGTCCCCCTGCGATCGCAAGGAGACGAAGTACCACTGGCACCTCGAGATCACCCCCCGGCTCACGGAGACCGCCGGATTCGAACGGGGCACGGGCTTCTACATCAATCCCGTCATGCCGGAGGACGCCGCGGCGATTCTTCGGGAACGCGTGAAGCTCGCCGACAAGCCGCACTGAAAGGCTCACGGTTCTCGGAGTGTTCACGCGCTCGGGACACGGACCTGTCCGCTGGCCTTCTCGTAGAGGCCGACGTACTGGCGGGCCGATGCCTTCCACGACAAATCGGCGGACATGCCGCGCTGGACGACCGACTTCCATCCTTTTCCGGATTGGTAGAATCGGACGGCGCGCTGGACGGCTCCGAGGAGGGCGGTCTGGGTGTATTCGCGGAACGCGAATCCGTTGCCCTTGGAAGGAGACTCCGTCACGTCGGCCACGGTGTCGGCGAGGCCGCCCGTGGACCGGACGATCGGGATGGTGCCGTAGCGAAGGCTGATCATCTGTCCCAGCCCGCACGGCTCGAACTTCGAGGGCATCAGGAAGAAGTCGGAACCGGCGTAAATTCGGTGGGCCAAGGCCTCGTCGTACTTCAGCCAGACGATGAGGTCGCTCCGAGTCCGCGCGAGTTCCGACACCGGATCCTCGTACTTCTTCTCCCCCGTGCCGAGGAGGACGAACTGGGCACCCAGGTCCAGGATGTCGGGGAGCGCGTCGATCAGGATGTCGAATCCTTTCTGCGCCGTCACCCTCGAGACATATCCGATCAGAGGCCGCTCTGGGTCCGAGGGAAGGCCCGCTTCCTTCTGCAGGGCGGCCTTGTCCGCCCGCTTCTTCTCCACCGACGACTTCGAGTACTTCTGGGCCACGAAGGCATCCTTCGCAGGGTTCCAGACGTCGACGTCGATCCCGTTCAGGATTCCCGAGAGCTTGGCCGACCGGGAGCGGAGGAGGCCGTCGAGACCTTCCCCGTACTCCGGCGTCTGGATTTCCTTCGCGTACGTGGGGCTGACCGTGTTCACGAGGTCCGCGCAGACGATCCCGGCCTTCATGAAATTCAACTGGCCGTAGAACTCCGCGCCTTCGGGGGTCCATAGCTCCTGAGGCAATCCGAGCCAGTCGAAGAGCTTCCGAGGGAAGAGCCCCTGATGCAGGAGGTTGTGGATCGTCAGGACCGTCCCGACTCGCTGGAACCGCGGATCGTCCGCCATGGCCGACCGAAGGAAGGCGGGGACGAGCGCCGAATGCCAGTCGTTCGTGTGGATCACATCGGGCCAGAAATCCGCGGCCGGGATCAGGTCGAGGATGGCCTTGCAGAAGAATCCGAACCGCTTCCCGTCGTCATCATACTCGTAGACCTTCGGACGGTCGTACAGGTCGGGCTTGTCGACCAGGTAGACCGGGACTTCCCCGATCCGGGCGGTTCGGAGTCCGGCCTCATGGCGGGCGTTCCCCAGTCGGACCGGGAATCGCGCCACCTCCTCCTGGGGACCTTGGATCGTCCCGTACCGCGGCATGACGATTCGCACGTCGTGGCCAAGCGCCGTCAGGGCTTTCGGCAGACTGCCGGCCACATCGCCGAGGCCGCCTACTTTGGCGAGCGGATACGCCTCGGCGGATGCGAACAGGATCTTCATCGGAATCTCGGGGTGGACATGCGGCCTGGACTTAAACCTGCGTCCGGAACGTCGTTCCCCGAGATCAATTCCGAGAGAAATCGTCCGATCGATCCGTCCGGAGCGTTCGCGAAGGATTTTTCCCTCGACGGCCATGCAGAGGCCAATGCCGCCCACTCCGCTCGGTCACCTCCTCTTCGTGTTTCACACCCATCTGCCGTGGGTCCTCGGCCACGGTCGATGGCCGCACGGCGAAGCCTGGCTCCACGAGGCGACGGCCGAGTGCTATCTCCCCCTCCTGCGACTGCTGGATCGCCTCGAGAAGGAAGGGCGCAAGGGATCGATCACCATTGGCCTCACGCCCGTCCTCGCCGAGATGCTTGCCTCTCCCCGGTTCCGCGCCGGATTCCTGGCCTACTTGGAGGAGCGGAGGAACCGCGCGGAAGCGGACCGTGCGGAGTTCGAAGCGGCGGGCGACCAAGGCCGTCGTAGCGGCGCTGCGGCCTGGTCCGATTTCTACCGGAGGGCGAAGTCCGACTTCGTCGACACCTATGGTCAGGGCGTGCTCGCGGCGTTCACGAGGCTGCAGAATCGAGGTCGGATCGAAATCATCGTGTCGGCCGCCACCCACGGATACTTGCCTCTCCTGGGCCGCGATGAATCGATCAACGCCCAGATAGCCACGGGCATCGCGAGCTACCGCCGGCATTTCGGTCGAGGTCCCCGCGGCATCTGGCTGCCGGAGTGCGCCTATCGCCCGGGATACGAATGGTCCCGTCCCGTCGGACCTGCCATGACCTGGCTGCGTCCCGGCCTCGAAGAGGTCGTGGGGCGGCATGGGCTCCGGTACTTCTTCGTGGATACGCACCTCGTCGCCGGAGGCGCCCCCATCGGCACGTACGAAGACCGCTTGGGCCAGCGCCGTCTCGATGCGGCCCGCGACGGAACGGGCCTTTCTCCGAACGAGCCATACACGGTCTCGGCGGCCGGTCGGCGCAAAGTCGCGATCCTCGCGCGGGACCCGAGGTCGAGCGTCCAGGTGTGGAGCGCCGACTATGGATACCCTGGGGACGGCGCCTACTTAGAGTTCCACCGCAAACACGGGATGGACGGACTGCGGTACTGGCGCGTCACGGACCGGCGGCTCGCTCTGCCGGAGAAGGTGCTGTACGACCCGAATGCCGCCAGGGAGCGAGCCGAGGCCCATGCGGACCATTTCGCATCGTTGGTCATCGAGACCCTTCGGGAACATCGGGAGGCAACGGGCCGAACCGGCGTCGTTGTCGCGCCGTTCGACACGGAGCTCTTTGGCCACTGGTGGTTCGAGGGCCCGTGGTGGCTGGAAGCGGTCCTGCGAAAACTCGAGGGGCAGGTCGACGTGGTCACCGCGTCGGACTTTCTCGCGGCGCATCCTCCGCGTTCGACCATCCGCCTACCGGAAGGGTCGTGGGGCCAAGGGGGCCACCACTGGGTCTGGCTGAACGACGGCACGCGATGGATCTGGGAAGACGTCTACCGTGCGGAAGATGCGTTCCTCGACGTCTTGCGTGCGACTCGATCGCGAAAAGATCCGACCGTGCGCCGAATCGTGGCGCAACTCGCCCGCGAGCTTCTCCTTCTCGAGTCGTCGGACTGGCCCTTCCTCGTCACGACGGTCGCCGCGAAGGACTATGCGGAGGCGCGGGTGAAGGAGCATATCGGGGCGTTCGATCGGCTCCGAGCGATGCTCGAGCGCTTGAAGGAAGGGACTTTGCCTCCCGACGACGCGTCCTGGTTAACGTTCATCGAAGAACGCGATTCTCTGTTTTCCGACGTGAATCCCGAATTGTGGACCCTCGAATCGTGAGGCTCGATGTCCACTTTGTCCTTCCACTTCCATGGTTATCAGCCGGGCGACATCGTACGGTGGCGGGAGCCGGATCCGCTGCGTCCGCAGACCTTCGAGGAACGACGATCTCCCGTCGGCCTTCGGATCGGGCCGGAGCGCATCGAAGGAACGAATTGGACCGACGCCGTCCTCCGCACATACGGACGAATGGGGTCCGTCCTGCAGAGGTCATCGGGCTCGGCCTCCGTCGACATTGAGCCCCAGACCCTCGCATGGCTCCTCGAGCGGGATCCATCCGCGTATCGTGCAATCATGTCCGCGTACGACCAAGGCATCGCGGGCTTCGTGATGACCCCACCGTTCCATCCGATCCTTCCCCATCTGCATCGACAGGAAAGGGAAGCGCTCTTCGACATGATGATTGATTTCTATTCCCCCCTGATTCAACGATCAAGAGGGAGACCGATTGGCCTGTGGCTGCCCGAGGCGGCGTACTCTCGCGAGACGATGGACAGCTTCCGAGAATCGGCGCGGCGGGCCGGCGTGGAACGGGAGGCAATTGCGGATTCAATTCAGACCCCGTATTTGATTGTCGACGCCCGGCAGTTTGCGCGCCCTCCACAGCCCGGCCAAGCATGGGCTCGCGTCGAGTCGACCGAACGTCTCATGGCGGTCGGGCGCGACCATCCTCTGAGCGGAGAATTCGCCTTCGGCGCGACGACGGCACCCGAGTTCGCCGCGTCCGTGCGTTCCCGCGGGAGCGGATCCCTCCTCGTTGCGAACGACCTCGAGTCGCTCCTGGCCAACCCGATGCAGGCCGAACGGTTCGAAGCGATCGTCCACACGCTCCGCGAGGGCGCGGTCCAAGTCATCCCTCCCGTTCCGCCGGGCGATGCTCCGCCCCTGGCCCTGGTCGACTATTCGAGTTGGTCGGATTACGACGATATGCTGTCCGGAGGGATCACATCGGACACGCGCTGGACCGGGCTTCGGCGTTCCGATGGACTCGTCGCGTCACGCATCCATCGCGGCCGACCGCTGTCCCAGCTATGGAAGTATGCCTTCACCCTGGCAACCGAGCGCGTTGAGACCGCCGTTCGGCGAAGGGCCCTCTACCTGCTCCGATCGGCGGGCGTCCCCCGGCGTCCCCACGCCTTGCGCCGACTCGCGGTCTCCTACGGACGCCACTGGTTCCGAGAACACTATCGGACCCAGGGGATCTCAACGAGCGAGACGGACTTCGCCCGGTCCGTTGAAGACATCGTCGGAGGCAAGCTGGACGTCGAAGTCGCGGGCTTCCTCGCTCGCGGCTATGTGCTCATGCTGATGGGGACGCGGTCCGACCCGAGGTTCTGGGACAATCCCGACACGCGGGTCGCCTTTCAGAATGTGGTGCTCCTGGTGCAGGCCCTCAAGGACCTCGCGGAGGCGAGCGTTCGGACAAAGGATCTCGATCGTGCAGCAGCGCTGGGACGCCTGGTCCAGGCGACGTTCCTCGAGTTCTCGGAATGGCATGAGCGCGGAGAGTTCGCCGCGCTCCAGACCGCTCCCGCCTGGGAGACGACCGAGGCTGCCTGGTACTCCTCCCTCGAGTCCGAGGTGCCGCAACGTTCCCCGACCGATCTGATGAAACGCGCGGCGATGTTCGCATTGGCGCCAGAAGGAGACTGGCCCGGTGGAGACCCGGTACTCCCGGTCGAGGAGGCCGTCGCGGATACGGGATACATCGTGGGCGAGGCGCACGGCGAGTGGAAGAATCCCGACTGGTGCGAGCATCGGTCCGGCTGATCCCGCACCGGAACCTTCATCGTCGCCGCTACGTACTTCGCTGCAGACATGAAGGCGTCCGTCTTCACGTGGGAATATCCGCCTGCGATCTATGGAGGCGCGGGCGTCCACGCGAAGTACATCACGATGGCGCTCGCGAAACGCATCAAGGTCGAGGTCCGGACCCTGGAAGTCGGCCCCCCTCCGGAGATCGAGGGGGTGAACGTGCTGCGATACCAATCGACCCTCCGCGGACTCGCGACGGGCGATCCGAGGATCCTGAAGGCGCTCCAGGTCCTCTCCTTCAACATGAACATGGTCGCGGATCCGATCGATGCCGCGATCGTGCACACGCACACCTGGTACACGAATTTCGCGGGAGCGATGGCGAAACGGATCTACGGAGCCAAGCTCGTGGCCACGGTCCATTCGCTCGAACCCCTGAGGCCTTGGAAACGGGAACAACTCGGCGCCGGGTACGAGATGAGTTTGTGGATGGAGAGGGAAGGCCTCCTCGCGTGTGACGCGGTCATCGCCGTCTCGCGGGACATGAAGGCGGACATCCAGAAGGCCTACCCGATTCCCGCGTCCAAAGTGGCCGTGATCCACAACGGCGTGGATCCGCAGAAGTATTACCCGCGAGACGGAGCGGAAAGTCTCGCGAAGTTCATGATCCGGAAGCCGTACGTGTTCTTCGTCGGTCGACTTTCCCGCCAGAAGGGCATCTTCGATCTGGTCGCCGCGATGGACCATGTCCCGGACGGGACGACGTTGGTCCTGGCGACCGGCAAGCCGGACACTCCGGAAATCGAAACGGATCTGCGGTCCGCGATCAAGGCCCGGAACGACGTCGTCTGGATTCGCGACATGCTTGAGGACCATGACCTCGTGAACCTGTACAACGAGGCCGCCTTGTTCGCATGCCCTTCCGTCTACGAGCCGTTCGGGATCATCAACCTGGAGGCGATGGCGTGCGAGACCCCGGTCGTGGCCACGCGGGTCGGCGGCATCAAGGAAGTCGTCGTCGACGAGGAGACCGGCCTCCTTGTCCCGCCGGGTGAACCTGCGAAACTGGGCCGGGCGATCACCCGAATCCTCGAGGATCCCGCGACTGGGGCGAAGATGGGAAAGGCTGGCCGGCGGCTCGTCCTCAAACACTTCACCTGGGACCGGATCGCGGCCAAGACCCTGGAATTGTATCGGTCGTTGACGTGATGGTCTCGCGATTCGACGATGCGATCGTCGCCACGGACCGGGCGCTGCGTGCGTCTCGTCCGATGAGGAACTGGTTGGGGACGCTCCGGTGGTGCGGCGACTCGATCCACGGGACGACGGGGCTCACCGTGAAAGACCGTGCCATCCTATCGGAATCGGGCGTCGAGGCGATCGTCCTGTTCCTGCTCCATGCGACGGACCCCGAGAGGGGGGCCCGTCCCCTCCACCTCCCCCTCTCGATCGCGTCGGCTCGACTCGATCCGACCGCGTTTGAGCTGGAGGCGGACGACAACACTTTCTACGTGATGGAGGCGGAGCGCCGGGAGAGCTTCGCACGTTTCGCGGTGGATGCGTTCCGACGAGCGGCGAAAGTCCCGACCGAATCAGGTGATTCTCTGATTTTCCACGGGCAAGACGTGGGCGCCTTTCGCGGTGCGTCCGTCATCCCGGGCGGCGACACCTCGAACGTCGTCCTCCGGATCCCGACGGCTTCGGGAGACATCGTCCTGAAGTCGTACAAATTCCTCGACTCGGGGAATCGGGAACCCGACATTCTAGCTCGACTCCACGGCCGCAAGTTCCCGCATGTGGCCCGTCTGCTCGGCGAGGTCGCTCTCGGGCGTGGGCCGGACCGCCTCGTGCTCGCGGTAGCGACCGAGCACGTCGATGCGGACGACCTGTTCGCCTGGCTTTGCGACGGTTGGCGTAAGTCCCTGGGTCGAGAGACTGGCCCAGACGAGGATTTTGACGAGGCGACTCGCAATCTCGCCTCTGATCTCGGAGCGGCCACGGCGGCCTTGCATGATGCCCTCATCGACCGCCATCCGGGATTCTGGCACCCGGAGCCTTTCACCGAGGAGGATTTCCGTGACGTGTTCAAATCCGCGACCCGATCCCTCGGAGCCGCCCTTCGGCGACTCGGTCACCTCGCTCGTGCTGAGGAGCCGGTACTCGCGGAATCCGCCCGTATGTCACGAACCCAACTCCTCGAGCTTCGTGCGCCGATCGAGGAGAGCCTTCGACACCTCGAGGGCCATGTGGGTGGCTCGAAGAGCGTCATCCACTCGGACTTGCATTTGGCGCAGGTCCTGCGACGACGGGCCGACGGCCTCCTTCTGTTCATCGATTTCGAGGGGGAGCCCGAGAGAGGGTCCGGTGAGCGGGGAAGGAAGCTGCCTCCCCTCCGCGACGTTGGTAGCATGCTCCGATCCTTTGCCTACGTCCGGCACTACGTCATTCGCGGTCATGTCGGCGGGCCCTCACCCCCGACACCGCTTCCCGAGCCGGCCAACGTCTCGCTTCCGGAAGGGGCTGTAGTGGAACGGATCAGACGGTGGGAGGAAGACATGCTCAGACGGTTCACGGCCGCGTACCTCTCTCATTCGACGCTCCATCATTCCATCGACTCAAGGGAAGCCGGTCTCTTGATTCGCGGATGGGCAATGGAGAAGGCCCTGTACGAACTCGAATACGAGCTCAAACATCGGATTGCGAACTTTCCGATCCCGCTCGAAGGGATCGCGACTCTCGCGAGCCGTTCCGACCGCTTGAATTAACTCGTCAGTCGGGGCGAGGCGGCCGTCACCGGCCACTTCGTGACCACTTTCCTCCAGATGGGTCATCCCCTGTGACCACCGCTTGCTTTCTCGAGGCGAAACGGATGATGGCATTGTTCCTCGGACGGGCGCGCGAGATCGAACTGCGGTGGCTCCAAAAGCGGGCCTGGCTCGAGAAGGAACGCGCATACGTCAAACCCGGACGGAAAGTGCGGGGACTTTAAACCCCGCCGGTTGGATGGGGAGTGCGCATGGGCGAAGGCGACCTCCAAGACGACGTGCGGGAGCTCCGCAAGCAGGTGGAGGCCTTGCGGGAAGTCTTGGGCGAAGTCGCCGAGCCGTATCGTGAAATGGCGGCCTATTTCGATCAACTTCAGACGATCACCCGGGGGTACTTTCGCCTCCTGGACTTGTACACGAAACACGGCGCGGTCTCCCCGGACCTCGTTATCCCAGGGCTGAAGGACGATATATCCAAGCACATCGTCACGGCCCTCTTCGAGAAAGGGGACCGCAACATCTCTCAGATTACGGAATCGGTAAAGGGGAAGCGGGGCACCGCCTCGCGACGCATCGTCCGGGAGCGGATCCAAGAATTGGAAGGTCAGGGCGTGCTCGTCTCCGCCCGCGGATCGAGGGGACGAACCTTTCGGGTCTCCGAGGACATCGTCGAGAAGTGGTCACAAGTGCTCGGTTTCCCCAAATACAAGGACCAGCCTGTGCAGGGCCAAGGAAACACGAGGTGACATCGATGTCGGAAGACAGGGAAAAGGGGCGCCAACTGCAGCCGGAGAACGTGAAGGAGATCTTCGCCATTTTTTCGGAGAAGATGCCCGCCTTGCTGAACAGCCTCACGGATTCGATCTACGGAAAGGATGCATCCGCGAAGTTCGGGCAGGCGGTCGCGAATTTCTACACGACGCTCAAGAAGAGTGGGATGTCGGATGAGCAGGCGTTCAAGCTCTCGGAGCAATACATGTCCTCCCTGAATCTGGGCGGGATCATCGCGAAGGCCGTCGGCCGTCGCGGCGAAGGCGGGGACTGATGGCCCGCGACCAGCCCGGCTTGCCGATCATCCTGATCGCGGGGATCCCTATCGTGGCCGTGCGCCTCGGCGTGGGGTTCCTCCGATTCCAGGCGCGCCGGAAACGAGGCGTCCAGAGATTCCGTGAGACCTTGGTCCGAAGCGGGATGCCGCGAGAGCAGGCCGGGAGGCTCGCGCAGAGCTACCACGACGCGGGTTCCCTCAGGAAGATGCTCCGGGCCGCCGGGGCCACCTGAGCGCGCGATCGGCTGCGTTGACGTATCCAAAGCGATACCGCCGCGCGCGGTCGAGGTCCGTAATGGGTCCGTCCGGATTTGAACCGGAGTCTAGTGGTCCCGAACCACCAAGGATAGACCAAGCTACCCCACGGACCCAAGATGGCTCGCGAAAAGTAGGCGCTCGTATAAGCGTTGTGCGAGGGCGGCGCACTCGTTGCCTTCCCTTTCTCCCTGAGTTGCAGAGGGATAGCGGCTCGGTTTGAGGTTTGGAGCCTTAGCACTCGATGTCGGCATACGCCGATAGTTTCTTCGACACGCTTATATATCGCTCGCTTTCTCGCTCGCCCCATGCAGTTCCCGCTGCGCGAAAAAATCGCGGGCGAGATCACCCTCTCTGAGCAGCCAGGGAAGACGATGCGGAAATGGAGGGAGGAGCTGCGGATCTCGCAGACGGACCTGGCCCATCACATGCGTGTCTCGCCAAGTGTGATCAGCGACTACGAGGCGGGTCGCCGCACATCCCCCGGAATCAAGACGATCCATCGTCTCGTCGATGCCCTGATTGACATCGACCAGAGGACGGGCCAGAAGCTCTCGAAACGGTTCGAGGAGTACTCGGACGTCATCCCCTCGATGCGAGACTGGTCGGTCGGCATGCGTGCGGTGGACTTCCTCCGTCGGATCGACGGGAAGTTGCTGACGCAGAAGCTCAACACCAGACGCGTCGTGAATGGCTACACGGTAATCGACTCGATCAAAGCAATCACAACCCTCGACGCGACCGACTACCTCCGGATCTACGGATCCACCAGCGAGAGAGCCCTCTGTTTCACCGGCGTCAAGTACGGGCGCTCCCCGATGATCGCGATCAAGGCGCACCCGCTGAAGCCTGCGATGGTCGTGTACGTGCAACCGGAGAACATCGACGAGCTGGCGATGAAACTCGCGGAGCTGGAGGGCATCCTCCTCGCCCGGACAGAACTCGACCAAGGGGAACTGATCTCGAGGCTGGAGCGGATTTCATGAAGTCAGGGATCGTCAGCTACGGAGGATACATTCCCCGCTATCGGATCCGACCGAAGGACATCGGCACGGTCTGGGGCGCCGACGGCGAGGCGATGGGCCGAGGACTGAACATCCGGGCGAAGAGCGTCCCCGGGCCTGACGAGGACGTGATCACGATCTCCGTGGAAGCGGCCAGGGCGTGCATGGCCAAGGTCGACATCGATCCGACCGAGATCGGAGCGATCTACGTCGGTTCCGAGTCCCATCCGTATGCGGTCAAGCCGACCGCCACCATCGTCGCGGAAGCGATCGGCTCGGCTCCGGTCATGACCGCGGCGGACTTCGAGTTCGCCTGCAAGGCCGGCACCGCCGCGATCCAGACGACGATGGGCCTGACCCTGTCCAAGATGATGAAGTACGGTCTCGCGATCGGTTCGGACACGAGCCAGGGAGCTCCGGGAGACGCCCTCGAGTACAGCGCCTCTGCGGGCGGGGCAGCCCTGTTGATCGGTGTCGACCGCGTCGCGGCCGAGATCGCACACACCGTCTCGTATACGACGGACACCCCGGACTTCTGGCGCCGCGAGGGACAACGATACCCGAGTCACGGGGGTCGATTCACCGGCGAACCGGCGTATTTCAAGCATGTCAGCGCGTGCGCGCAACTGCTCTTCAAGCGCGCGGGGACGACGGCGGAGGACTACGACTACGCCGTCTTCCATCAGCCGAACGGGAAATTTCCGGTGCGGGCCGCGAAGCAACTCGGGTTCAAGGAAGCCCAGATCGACACCGGCCTGTGCGTCCGGGAGATCGGAAACACGTACAGCGGGGCGATCATGGTGGGCCTCTGCGCGATCCTCGACGAAGCCGAGGCCGGAGACCGTATCTTCGCCGTCGGGTACGGCAGCGGTGCTGGCTCCGACGGGTTCGATTTGACCGTCACGGATGAGATCACGAAGCTCCGCCGCGATGCGACCCCGACGATCAAGGAACTGATTGCGGACCAAGTGTTCCTCGACTATGCGACGTACGCGAAGTACCGCGGCAAGATCCTGATGCGGGAGGCCTGAGCGGGTGCGGGACGTTGCCGTGATCGGGATCGGGGAGACGGAGTTCGGCGAATTGTGGGACCGCTCCTTCCGGGACATCGGGATCGAGGCCGGTCTGAAGGCGATCCAGGATGCGAAGATCCGCTCGGAGGACATCGACGCGGTCTACATCGGGAACATGTCCGCGGGGAAGTTCATCGATCAGGAGCATGTCTCCGCCCTCGTGGCGGATTACGCCGGGCTGGCGGACATGCACCTGCCGACCGTTCGGGTGGAAGGAGGGGGCGCGTGCGGCGCCATCGCACTGTTGCAGGCGCGCCTCGCGATCGCCTCCGGCATGCACGACATCGTGGTCGTGGGCGGGGCGGAGAAGATGACGGACGTGGGAGACGTCCAGGCAGCGGAGATTCTTTCCTCCACCGCGGACCAGGAATGGGAGAGCGTCTTCGGGGCGACGTTCGCGGGCCTCTACGCGATGATGGCCCGCCGGCACATGTATGAATTCGGCACGACGCGGGAGCAGCTGGCCGCGGTCGCCGTGAAAAACCACAAGAACGGCGCCCTGAACCCGGAGGCCCAGTTCCAGAAGGAGATCACGATTGAGACCGTGCTGCAGGCTCCGCGGGTGGCGGAACCCCTCGGAGTTTTCGATTGTGCGCCGCTATCCGATGGCGCGGCCGCCGTCGTCCTTTGCGAGATGCAGAAGGCCCGGAAGTTCAGCGACACGCCGATCCGGATCGCGGGCTCGGGCCAGGCGAGCGACTTCCTCGCGTTGCACGACCGGCGCGACCTGACGACCTTGGACGCGACCGTGATCGCGGGCAAGAGGGCGTTCCACGAGGCGCGTCTCCAGCCGAAGGACGTCCAGGTCGCCGAAGTCCACGACAACTTCACGATCTCCGAGATCCTCGCGATCGAGGATTTGCGGTTCATCGAGAAAGGCAAGGGCGGGCCCGCCACCGCGGAAGGGCTGACCGCCCTGAACGGCAAGGTCTCCGTGAACACGTCCGGTGGGCTGAAGGCACGGGGCCAGCCGGTCGGGGCGACGGGCGTCGCGCAAGCCGTGGAGATCGTGCGGCAGTTGCGCGGGGAGGCCGGCAAGCGCCAGGTCGTCGGGGCGCGTCACGGGCTCACACATACGCTAGGCGGGACGGGTGCCACGGCGGTCGTCCACCTCTTCGAGCGAGGGGATTGAGATGGCCATCCCCCGATTCTGGCGGGAGATCCAGAGCCGATACAACCTCATCGGGACGAAGTGCGGGAGCTGCGGGAAGGTCGACTTCCCCCCCCGGGCCGTCTGCCCGGTCTGCGGTCGCAAGTCGATCGGCAAGATGCAGCGTCTCCAGCTCGGCGGCAAGGGGACCGTCGTCACGTACACGGTCATCCACGACGCACCGGCCCAGTTCGAGATGCAGAAGCCCTACGTGATGGCGATCATCGAGATGGACGAGGGCGTCCGGCTCACGTCTCAATTGATCGACGTAAAAGCCGAGGATGTTACGATCGGGATGAAGGTCCAATCCTCCTTCCGGAAACTTGGCCAGGAAGGGGAGGCGGGCGTCATCCATTACGGGTACAAGTTCCGGCCCGCCGGTTGATCGGGACATCGGGTGTCTCGTCCGATTCTCCAGACGCCCTCGGCGTGTTCTCAGAATCGAGTTCGGTCCGAACACTTGGCCTTTATGACGCAACACGCCATTCCTCTTTCGGGGAGTGGAGGAACGACGAAGCGACCGAGGTCGCAAGCCGAAGAGGCGAGCCCGAAGCCGACATCACCGAGCACGAGACCGTCGTCAAGGCATGGCTCGTTCGCGAGGCTCCGGACATGGTTCCGGCGTTCGCCGCCCCCGGCCTTGCTCATGCGCCAGCCGGTCGCCCCCTCGGTGGTCCTGGCCTGCGAACGATGCGGCTTTGACTACACCGTGACTCGCATCGAGGTGGGTGGCGGAAAAGAGGCCAACATCTGGTCGTGCGACTGCGGGAGTCGGTACATTCCTCCCGGGGGAGTGCCCACATCCCAGCTCGTCCGGCCCTGAGTGGCCCTCGATGAAGGCGGGGCGGACTCAGCCCTTCGCGGCGGACTTAAGGTCTCGAGGTCGGCACTCGAGCGCCGGTCGGGGCCGGTCGTCGAGCCCGGACCCAGTACAGGCCCACCGCGATGTAGATGACTAGGAACGTCCCGAGGATTGCCGTCCAGACGGAGATGACGAGCGAACCGGACATCGCGCGCAGCGAGTATCGCCACGTGAGGAACGCCAGGGAGATGAATCCGACGCCCGCGAGGACTCGAGCGAGCGCGCCGAAACGACTTCGATCGAGGGTCCATCGGAGGCCCGAGGTGAGGAAGTTCGATAGGCCGAGGAGTCCGAAGAAGATGATCCCGCTCGCGATGATTCCGTCCGGAGGGCGGACGAAAAGGCCGTTTGCGACGATCAGATCCGACCAGAACCGGAGATCGTTCAGCAGGTTCGTGTTCAGGGTGAAGACGATGCCGACGATCAAGAGGAAGAAAGCGACTCCGATCAGACCCACGAAATCCGGGCGACGCTCGGGGAACGCACGGGCCACGGGCGGATTGGGTTTGAGCGCCGGGGACGTGCGCGGAGCCGGTGGAGCCGTCGGAGCGGTAGGTGTCCCCGCGCGATCCGGTAGCAGGGAACCGCAGTACACACAGAACGCGACCTCGGCGTCGTTCTCAGTGCCGCATTTCGGGCATCGCACGCGTTCCACCTGGAGTCCTCCCATGTCGGGTAGAGGGCTTAGAACTTTCGTTGCTTCGATCTTTTCCGTGGAGGTTCCTTCGGCGGGTGCATCAACGCCCAGAATTTCTCCGAGTTCTTCGACGTCGAGCTGGCTCTTCACGTCCGCCCCTTCGAGGACTTGCAAGTTCCGTTCGAGGAGGGCGAGCTCCCGCGGATCGAGCGTCTGCGGACGGAACGCGATGAGCACGATGGCCTGAGTCCCCATCGTGAATTCGTTCAAGTGCTCGACGAAGGCCAGGAGGGTCGGCTGGAACCCGTTGTGGAGGATCACGTACTCGAGGCCATCGATCAGGACGATCCCGGAGGAGCCGTGCTCTTGGATGAACTGCTGGATCGCCTTCGCGACGGAGGCCATTGCATTCGCGCTGAAGTGGTCCTCCCCCGGCACTTCCGCCAACCATCCGATCCGAACGTTCGCAGACCCGAATCTCGTTCGGACCTTTTCGGGATGCATGCGGGAGAGGCAGAAACCCGCTTCCTGTTCGGGTAAGAGTCGCAGGAAGAGCCGGTAGGCGGTTTCCGATGTCTCGTTCTCGAGGAGGTAACAGACGCCTCGTCGGATTCGCATCGGAACGATCGCCTCTAGCGTACGCCCTTCCGAGCACCAGTCTGCAGCTGCCTACCACGATTCGGGCTCGGTGCGGGCGGCCCGGCCTCTGGACCGCGTAGACTTCGAGGCACATAAATCATCCGCACCACCGCTAACATGAAGCGCGCGGATCGGCGTCGATTCGCGGAGACCGGGTGAGATTGGAGGTCTCGTCCTTGGACTCGACTCCTACGACCCAAGACATGGACTTCCCTTGGCGCACGAAAGTGTCACAGGGCCGGTCCAGCGTTCCGGCCCAACAAATGTTCGCGGGCGAGACCGAGGGGCGGCGCCCCAAGGGCAAGGAAGGCATCGTGGAATTCCTTCAATCCTGCCTTCGGATGCTGTTTCTCCCAATCGGCTCGTAGTTTCTGGATCATCAGCTTTCCCAGCGTGTAGTTCAGGTAACCAGGGTCCCACGTGCCGCGTTTCGCCTCCCGCTCCGCGGGTAGCCGGTCGAGGTAGGCGTTCTCCATGAAGAACCGAGTCGCGTCCTCCCAGGACCACCCGGCGGTGTGCATGCCGATCGAGGCGAGGTAGCGGCAATCCCGCAGGAGGGCGTCCTGCAACATCGCGAGCTTGAGGCGCCGGTCGCCGAAGCCTTGCTCGACCATCATCGCCTCGCAGTAATGGGCCCAACCTTCCGTGAACGCGTACGAGTAATAGCTCTTCAAGACGGTCGACGCGACCCGCATGCGGTGGAGGAAGTGCACGTAGTGGCCCGGATAGCACTCGTGGACCGAGATGTTCCGAAGGGTCGTATAATTCAGATGTCGGAGCCATTCCTCTTTCTTCTCGGACGTCCAGGATTCCTCGGTCGGCGTCACGTAGTAGTAGGCGTCCTTCGCGATCTTCTCGAAACTACCGGGCGGATTTATCGCCGCGGTGGCGAAGCGATAGAACCGAGGGGTCTCGATTACCTTCGCCCGCTCCTCGGAGGGGACCGTCACGATGTCGTGCTCGATCAGGTATCCGCGGATCTCCTCGAGCATCCCTCGGGTATCCTCGATCAGATTCTCCTCCCTCGGATGGTCCCGTTCCATGTCTTCGAGGACCTCCTTGGGCGCTTTCGACGGATCAATCTTCTTCGCCGTTTCATGGAAGGCGGCCTGATTCGCCTTCATGTCCGAGCGGCCGACCTCGGAGAGGCGCTCCAGCGGAATGCGGGCGAGATGTTCCGCGAAGATCATCCGTTCGTATTTGCGTCGGCCGAGCGCGAACTCCCTCTTGATGCGAGGCTTGTAGTCCGTCGTGAGCTCGTGCACGAGGTCCTTCAGTTCCGACTTGGCTGTCTCGTTCGTCCTCTCCACGAGGGCACGAACCACGGGGGAGGCGTCCGCGAGGTGGTCCGGCAGTTCCCGCGAATACGCGTCGAGGATACCCGCCGCGGCCATCTCCGCCATCTCGTAGCAGGTGTCCGCGAGGCGCCGGTCGATTGTCCCTCGGAGGACCCTCAGAAAGCCCGGGATCTGCGATTGGAGTTTCCCCACGGCCCGGAGGCGCCGGTCGAGGGGCGCGTACGTCCGCAAGAGGTAGTTCACAATGCTCAAACGGTACAGGAAATAGAACGGAAATGCCCGGGGCAAGCGCTGATCGTCTATCTCGGAGAGTTCGGAGAGCAGCAAGCCGCGAAGCACGCCCAATTCGAGGCGGGCAGCACGAGAGAGGCCGTCCGTCTGCGCGATCCGGTCGAGCGCCTTCAGGTCTTTCCGTGCCCGAGACGTGTACCGGCTCAGCGAGGCCACCGAGTAATCGGGCAGGATCCCGTCGAACCGATGAAGGCCGGAGGCCGCCGAACCGGTCGGATCGAAGGACCGGTGGTCTTCGATGATCCGCTTCGCCACCACTCGAAAGTTCGATCGGCTCTTCCAGCGGGCCATGGTCCCCTTCCCGCGCGGGGAACGAGCGCGTGGCGAAAAGGCTTGTCCTCGGACTCGGTCGGGAGGCTGAGCCACCCAGAATCCTCATTCACCCGGAGGCGTTGCCGTCCATCATGGAACGCATTGAAGCAGACCTCTTGATCCCAGGCCGGGGGGAGCCGATTCGGAATGGTTGCGTAGTCCTCGACGGTTCCACGATCGCCTTCGCGGGACCTATCGAGGGAGCCCCGAAGGCGCCCGCCGGGACTCGCGCGCATCGTGTCCCGGTCGTCATGCCGGGCCTGTGGGACTGCCATGGTCACTTCATGGGAATCCGGGCGACGAACGTGGAGGACCTCGCGAAGACCTCCCTTCCGGTCCTGACCGCACGGAGTGTCGCCGATGCGAACCGTGCTCTGGTTGCGGGTTTCACGAGTGTCCGGGACCTCGTCGGCCTCGGGGTTCATCTCGCACGCGTCGTCGACGAGGGGACGATTCCGGGGCCTCATATCTACGGCGGCGGTGCCATGCTGAGTCCGACGGCGGGTCACGGGGACCTCCACATGTTCCCGACGTCCTACATCCATGCCCTCGCCGCTGCCGGTTACTTCTTCCAATTGTGCGACGGCATCTCGGAGTGCCTCCGTGGCGTGCGCAATCAATTGCGGCTGGGGGCGAGGGTGATCAAGGTCTGCGCCTCCGGTGGAGTGATGAGCGAAATGGACCATCCGGTCCATCAACAGTTCTCGGACGACGAGCTCCACGCCATCGTCGGAGAGGCGGCCCGGGCTGAGCGGATCGTCGCGGCACACTGCCATGGGAAGCCCGGGATCATGGCCGCCCTCCGCGCCGGCTGCGGGACGATCGAGCACGGATCGTATCTGGACGAAGAGGCCGTGGACCTCATGATCCAAAGGAAGGCGATCCTGGTCCCGACGCGGTACATCCTGGAGCGGTTGATCGCCCTCGGTCCGAAGATGAACATCCCGGACTACGCATTTCGGAAGGTCGTCGCCATCGGCGACCAGCACAAGCGGTCACTCCAGCTCGCGATCCGGAAGGGCGTGCGGATCGCCCTCGGGACGGACATCTGGAGCACGGGCGAGGGGACGATCGCCCCGTGGGGTCAGAACGCGCAGGAACTGGTCCATCTGGTGGACGCCGGGATGACGCCGTTGCAGGCGATCGAGGCCGCGACGGCGAACGCCCCGATGACCTTGGGACCCCAAGCACCGAAATCAGGGCAGCTCAAAGCCGGGTACGACGCGGATGTCCTCGCGGTCCGCAAGGATCCGCTGGGTGACATCGCGGTCCTTGCTTCGCCGGAAAACCTGATCACCGTATGGAAGTCAGGGCAAGCGATCGATCGCTCGACCCGCTAAGGTGGAACCGGGAGGTAGGGGACCCGCTCCCATACGAGTCCATCTCCCACGACTCGTCGGTTCAGTTTGCCATTTCCCTCAAGTTCCTCGAGGAGCAACTCGGCGTCATCATCGGTGACGCCCAGGACCGCGGCGATTTCTCGGGTTGCCCAGTGTTTCGACAGGCCCAGCAGCTGCACGACGGACCGCTCCGAGGGCTCGAGGACCTTTCCTTGGAGGTCCGGATCGACCTGCCGTAGCACGTCCTCGAACACCTCCCAGGGCTGCCATCCGTTCAGCCGCGCCGACGCCTCTCCCCGACCGATCGTGAAGGTCGGGAATCCGCGGACCTCGAGGCGTTCGCATTCCTCGCGATCCCTTTGGAACGCCTGCTCCGCGCTGCCGTCTTCAAGCGCTTTGCTAAACGCCTCGACGTCGAGACCGGTCTCTCGCGCGACGTCCGTTTGGACTTCGACGCGGTGGATGGGTCGGGCGTCGAGGCACCACGCTTCGCGAAGGGCCCTCAAGTACTGCCGATCGGCGCGGGCTCCCTGGAGGGACGCCGCCTTCGCCGCGATGCACGCAGGCCACGTGGAGTTGAAATCGTCCACGCCCTTGATCATCCGTTTCGAATCCATTGGCATCCGATGTTGCGTGGACACGGCTTCGAAGAACGCCAGGACGGAATCCGTCCACCGGCCTCCGGACATCCGCGCCCACTGCTCTCGCATCGGACCGAAGTCTTCGAACAGGCCGCCTTGCCGGATCTCCAGTTCGACGTGGTCCCCGTAGACGATCTCCAGCCGACGAATCATCGGCTCGCATCCCCAGCACCAAATGTTGTGCGGGTCGGTATACCAGACGACATGCAGCGGGGCGGACATCGTGGGGCTCGGGACCCACAGAGAGCGGTCGGTATTATCCTTGTCGGGATTCAGATGTCCGAGTGGCGGCAAACGATTTTATCGGTTCGCGCGGTCATGAATTCGGAACCAGATTCGGAGAAGTGTCGTGCCCATCTTCATTCGGATCGCCGAACGATTGAGTGTCCGGAAACGATCGGAGGACCTGCCCATCCTGCGTGCTTTGGTCGCGCCGTCGTCCACGATTCGTCTACTCGACGTAGGAGGGGGTGCGGGGACAGCGACCGAACGATTCTCCGAAGGCTGTGGCGAGGTCACCGTCTTGGAGCCGAACCGCAAGAAGCTCGTCGTGGGGCGGAAACGGCGACCTGCCCTTCGATTCCACGAGGGCCGCGGGGAATCGATTCCCTTTCCCGACGATTACTTCGACCGGGTTGTGGCGGTCGTCAGTCTCCATCATGCGGACGACCAAGCCCAGGTCCTCCGTGAAATGCGACGAGTGCTGGGTAGGTCAGGACGTCTCGTGTTGGCCGAACTGCCCCACTCTCGAGTGCCCGGCCTATTCGGGCGTTGGATCGGCGGGCACATGCATGGTTCTTCCCTGTCGTTCCTTGAGGCGCCAGAGCTCAAAGCGAAGGTGGAGGCCGCGGGATTCGTGGACGTCGCCATTCACCCGGGCGCGATGTGCTACTTTGTGACCGCGAGCAAATAGGTATCAGGTGGTCAGTCCCGGTCATGAATTCGTCGCGGGACAATCCTTTTACCGTTCGACCTCGTGGAGACGGACCGGATGGATCGGTTGGCGTTTCCCCGCGGGGCCACATGGCTCCTCGTTTCCGTTCTCGTCGTCGCGGTCTTCAACGGGATGGCCGCGCGTGCGGGGGCCGCCCTCTCCAAGCCAACTTATGCGACGGGCGACCGCTGGGTGTATGTCCTCGATGGCTCCCTCAATGCATTCCCTAATTTGAATTCAAGTCAGACGGGGGCGTTCCATTTCGATCTCGTCGGTCGTGTGGAGGTCAACGTGCTCGGTCCCTCCTCAGTCCTCTCCGGAAGCGTTCCAATCCCGGTCGTCGCGGTCGACACGAACGCGTCCGGCTTCTTGAACGGCACCTTCGCGGTCCCGAATGTGGGAACCGCCCACGTGACGGGTACGTTCACAACTCGCACATCGGAGATCTGGGAGGACCGGGCGTACCTCCCGATTCAATCGAACACGACCACCTCGTACTCGGCCGACGTGATGCTCGGATTCTCGACGCCGCTCACGGCGACGGTGCGGGTAACAGCAAGCGCCTCCGTGGCCACGATCCCGGCATTCGAGCTCGAGGTCGGCCAGAATGCTAGCGCGGCGCTTCAGACGCACCTGGTCGTGAATTCCACGTTCACAGCTGCTGGCCGTACGCAGAGTTCGGAGAATCGGACCGATGTCTCCTCCGTCTGGCGTCGCGAGGTCTTGTCTCGGGAGAACGTCACGGTCGAGGTGGGGACCTTCACCGCGTACAAGCTGAATCAGACGGTCGGGAGTTTTCCCGGGATCGGCGGCATTTCTGGCGGAACCAACGAGACCGCCTACTTCTCGAATGAGACCGGATATTATGTGAAGCGCGACGCGTACGCGAATGGGACCCATGTGGCAGAGATGCGGCTGAAGTCCTACTCGTACGGCGCCAAAGGGTCGACCTTTGGTCTCATCGATTGGTTGCTCCTGGTCGCGGCCGCGGCGGTGGGGGTTGTCCTCGTCCTGATTTATTGGAAACGCCGAAAGAAACGAATCCCAGAACCGCCATCGGGCGCATCGGAGCCGACGAAGGTCGAGAGGACACGGGGAGGGAACGACGGTACTCATTGAGACCGCCGGGCTGACGAAGGTGTTCGGCGAGGTTCGCGCCGTCGACGACCTGAGCGTTGCGATTCCGGAGGGAGCGATCGGCCTCGTCGGGCCGAACGGCGCGGGGAAGACGACCTTCTTGCGTCTCCTCCTTGGGCTGGTCCGTCCGACCACGGGAACCGCGAAAGTTCTGGGTCACAATATCGCGGAAGGCGTCCCGGTCCGCGAGCGCATCGGCTACATGCCCGAGCACGATTGCCTCATTCCGGACATGACCGGCGTAGGACTCGTGACCTTCATGGGCCGGGTGAGCGGGCTTGACGCCGACACGGCGATCAGTCGCGCTCACGACGTGCTTCAATTCGTCGGAGTCGAGGAGGAGCGCTATCGCAAGATCGCGGAATACTCGACCGGCATGAAGCAGAAGATCAAGCTGGCCCAGGCGATGGTCCATGACCCGCAGCTCTACATCTTCGACGAACCAACGACGGGCCTTGACCCGCGCGGCCGCACGGAGATGCTCGACCTCGTTCGCGTGATTGCGAACTCTCCCGGCCGAAACGTGGTCTTGTCGAGCCATCTCCTCCCCGACGTCGAGACGATCTGCAAGTACATCGTGATCCTCGACGGTGGACATCAGATCGCCGCCGGCGAATTGCGTCAGCTTCTCTCCGGTTCTGCGGACCGCCTAAGGATCGACGTTCGGGGCGATCGGGAGGCGTTCGCACAGCGCCTTCGGGAAACGGGACTCGAAGCTGAAGCGACGCCCACGGGCGTACATGTGGCGCGCAAACCCGGGGTCGAAGGCGTGATTTTCGAGATCGCAAAGGCCCTCGGTGCCGAGGTTCGCTACATGGGTCGGGAGATACGAAGCCTCGAAGAATTTTTCCTTGAACTCGTCGAACGGAATGAAGCCGCGGTGAGTGTCTAGATGTCGATCTCTCTACCGACATACACCCGGCGAGAGATGCCCCTACTCGGTCGTCGGCATCGGCTCCGTGCCATCATCGTCACAGGGCTCCGGCGCGAGTTCAAGCGGCCCGCGGTGATCGTTTCGACGCTCCTAGGTGTTGCCCTGATCGTCATCATCTCCACCGCCATCCTTCTCTTCGCCGGTCTCTTCTTGCCCGGTCAAGCACTCGACCTAAGCTTCTTCTTCGTTCCCGCCTCGAACCAGACGGTCCTGTTCTTCATCACGCTCATGGCGTCCCTCGTGGGATCCGCCCTCATCGCGGACGATCTCAACTCTATGGCGCTCACGCTGTACCTGAGCCGTCCCATCACCCATGCGGACTATCTCGTCGCGAAAGCCGCAATCCTCGCCCCGCTGATCTCCCTGATCGCGGTGCTCCCTCTGGTACTCACGCCGTTCGTCGCCGCCCTCTTGGGCCTCTTCTCGTGGACCATCGCCCTGCAGGCAATCGGCCTCGCCGTGTTGCTGGGCTCCTTGTTCACAGCGTTCTACACCTCTGTGACGTTGCTCCTTTCAAGTCTCACGCACCGGAAAAGCTACGCTGCGGCGGGGATCTTCGCGGTCACCTTCGGCCTGACGATTCCCGCGGAGATTCTGTCGATCTCGATTAGCAATCCGGCGCTCCTCTATGCGTCTCCCTGGGAAGACTATCTCGCGGTTGCGCGAGCTGCGTTCGGCGCTCCCGGAGGCCAGATCGACTGGCCGTGGGCTCTCGTAATCCTGCTTGCCGCGACCCTGGTCGCGGCGTCGCTTACGTATCTCCGAATGAAGGCCGTCGAGGTGGTCGCGGGATGACCGCGGTCGCGGAGGCGGCCGGCGTCTCCAAGTGGTACGGCGAAGTCCTCGGGCTGAACGCATTCACCGCCTCTTTCGGAACGGGCATCACGGGTTTGGTCGGGCCGAACGGAGCCGGCAAAAGCACGCTCTTCAAGCTACTGATCGGTCAGCTCCATGCGAACCAGGGCACCCTCCGCCTGTTCGGAGAAAATCCCTGGAACAATGTTCCGTTGATGCGACGCCTCGGGTACTGTCCGGAGCACAACCAGTTGTACGGCTGGCTCACCGGACAACGGTTCGTAGAGGCGCTCCTGCGCCTGGATGGCATGTCGACCAAGAAGGCCTCGACGGCGGCCACGGCTGCGCTCAAAGTCGTCGGCTTGTCCGGCGCGGCGCATCGGCCGACGCGGACGTACAGTCGCGGGATGCGGCAGCGCGCAAAACTCGCGCAGGCCCTTGCCCATGATCCGGATGTCCTCATCCTGGACGAGCCTCTCTCTGGGGCGGACCCGATGGCCCGGGTACAGATCCTGCGGACGATCTCGGAGTTCGCGAAGGATGGCGGGCACGTCATCATGTCGACCCACGTCCTGTACGAGGTCGAGCGCATCACGCAGAACATTGTGCTCATTCACAACGGCAAGGCGATTGCATCAGGCGACATCCACGCGATTCGTGCGCTCATCGATGAGCATCCCCATGCCGTGCGCATCGAGACGTCGCACCCGCGGCAACTCGCTCAAGCGCTGGCGAGGATGGATCACGTCGTCTCATTGGAAGTGCCCTCGGAGGATACGCTCCTGATTCGCACCCGGAAGCCGGACGCATTCTACAAGGAACTCCCAGGGATCGTCGCAGACACGAGGCTCGACGTCAGGGCTCTCGAGAGTCCGGACGACAGCCTCGAAGCCGTCTTCCGCTACTTGGTTGGATGAACCATGGGCGTCACCGAGTCGATGCGGAGGCTTTGGGTCATTACGAGCCTGACCCTCCGGTACCTGCTAGGAACGCGACGAGTCATCGCGATGTTGTTCCTATCGGCCATCCCCTTCATCCTGGCTTTGGCTCTCGCCGCGGCCCGAGTCACGGCGTTCAACAGCGACCTCTTTCAGGTCTTGATGATTCCCCTTTTCCTCCAGGTCGTGTTAATCTTCGTGACCCTCGTCAACGCAACGACCCTCATCCGAGAGGAGATCGACGACAACACGCTCCCCTACTTGCTGACCCGTCCCATCTCGAAGCCCGCCGTGGTGATGTACAAGTACATCGGGTATCTTGTCGCGGTCCTCGTCCTCCTCGTTCCGCCGATTGTCCTCGCGTACGGCGTCACCGAGGCCTACCAAGGCACTGGGTTGACTTCAGATTTGGACGTCCTCGGCGGATTCTTGGTCACGACCGTGATTGGAAGCGCTGCTTACGGTGCCGTTTTTCTCTTCATTTCAGTAATATTCCGCAAACCGCTCGCGGTGGGTCTGCTCTTTGGTTTCGTGTGGGAGTCCATCGTTGGCTCGATTCCCGGAGACGTCCCGAAGCTCAGCCTGATCCATTATCTGAAGTCCGTGTTGAAAGGCATGATCGCCATCGGGCCCATGACGACCTACCGGTCGGACATCTCCGCGGAGACCGCTCTCCTCACCCTCGTCGGCTTTTCGGCTGCGCTGATTGTCCTGACGATGATGGTCTTTCAGCAGATGGAGTTCCGGCAGAAGGCTTGAGTCGTCGCAGCCTGCGTCGTCTATCGTTCGATGTTGAAGTAAATCCGCACGGTCGCCCGGTACGACTTCACCTTGGAGCCGTCGAGTTCCAATTCCATCTCCCCGACCCTCGCCCACCGCATTTCTCGGACCGTCTTCGCGGCCTCGGAGACCGCGTTTTGCGCGGCCTTCGCGAAGCTCACCGGCGAGACGCCGACCACGTCGATCACTTTCTGCACCATGGGATGCCTCTTCCCGGGAATTGCGAGTCCCCCACTTGGTCGCTTCGGCCCTTACGCCGGGTCGGTCCTAGTCGCCACCCGATTCGACTTTCGCGGGATCCGGGAAGCGCTTGAGCACCGCCGCGAGCTTCGCCGCTTCTTTGTTCATGGTCTCCACGTCTTTCTCTAGCGTCCCGCGCCATCTCCGGACCGCAGAGTCTCCGTGGGTGGCGTACAGGCGGGCGGCCGACTGCCACGCATCAAACCGCCCGTCCTGGAGCGCGGCAGCCAGCTCGCGTCCCCTCTCGGCGGCGTCGTTCAGCTTCCCCAAGCGCTCGACGAAACCGACAATGGATGGCGTCCGGCGTTTCAACATGGTCACGTCTTCGCTCCATTGAATCTGGAGGGAGCGCCGCTCGTCGTCCCGGATTGCCTTCAGCCAGGCCCAACCGGAATCGAGCGCGCTCCGGATGAGCCGTGCATCCCCGAACACGTGGGTGAGCTTCGCGTCCGAGTATCCGGGCAGTTCGAGCAATCCGTAGAAGGAGCGGCTGCGGAACGCTTCGCCCTGCGGGCTCGCGTTGTTCAGGAGGCGCAGGAGCGGCTCTGGATCACAGCCAGGGGGCGGGGCGGGCACGCCGATGCCGGTTCCCTGAGAGGCCTCGAGGAGGAGAGGAATCGCCTGGTCGGCTCGGCTCCGGGCGAGGAAATCGAGGTAGGCTGCGGTCGCGGCTCCGTTGAAGGCGTCGACGCGCTCATTGAATTCCTGGGCGTCTTCCGGTGAGGAGGGAGGTTTCGGGATTTTTTGGAGGCGATCGACCTGCGCTCGGAGTTGCCGGATCCGCGCCTCGACCGCGCGGTACCCTTCTCGGTAGGAAATCTGGAGTCGGCGGACCTCGGCCCCTTGCTCCGCGACCCGATCGAGCTTCCGCCAGGCTTTCCGGGCTCCGTAGAAGTCCCTCTTCCGAGCCTTCCGAAGGGATGCATCGAGTCCCGCCACGAGCCTGAGGGATAGGCGCTTTTCCTTGGCGGCCTTGCCCAGGTCCGCGGCGATCGCATCGACGTCCCGGGTGAAGATCCGCACCTGCCGCCAGTTGTCGACCTCGCTCTCCCGAATCAGGCGGTCGACCCGCTCCCGAAACCGGTCGAGGGTGCCGTCCACGAGCCCCGCAATCCCGTCGACCCGCTTCCGTGCCCTCGCGATCGCATCGAGTAAGCCTTGCGCCTCCGACTCGAACGTGTCCGCGGAGGGCGCCCCGGGGGAGGCCATGGAGGGACTCTCATCGCCTCCCGATTATTTAGTTTCCTTCGGACGACGGCGGGAATCGCGTTGGCAAAGCCAATTCGCGCGGCCCGTGCACGTTCTCGAAGAAACCCGCAAAGCCTTAAATCGGCGGAACCTCTCCGCACCACTCTCATGCAACTCCGAATTCTCGAGAAACAGAAGGATTCCGTCCGCATTGAGATTCTGAATCCGGACGATACGGTGATCTACCCGCTGATCACGGCCCTGCTCAAGGACCCGGACGTGGAAGATGCTCTGTATTACACGGGCCACCCGCAGCTTGACAAGCCCGTCCTCACGGTCAAGGTGAAAAAGGGCAGTCCGCAAGCGGCGCTGAAACGTGTGGCGGAGGGCCTCGCGAACGATTTCAGCGGTGCCAAGCAACATCTGGAGAAGGAGTTCGCGTAGGCCCATGGAGCGCGACGTCGGGATCGTCGGCTACCTGACGTCGACACCCGGCGTCGGAGGCACGATCAAGTCGGCCCCGGAGGACTTCGTCGTCGAAGAGATTTCGTCTCCCCCGGCCGTTTCCCCGGAGGGGCGGTACGCAATCGCGCAGGTCCGGGTCCGGAACTGGGAGACGAACCGGCTCGTCCGCGCGATGGCTCGGGCGCTTCACATCAGCCGAAAGCGCATCGGATACGCCGGGACCAAGGACAAGCATGCCGTGACGACGCGGCTGTTCTCGTTCGAGGACGTCCCGCCAGAGGCGGTCCGTGGGCTCCGACTGAAGGACGTCGACATCCTCGACGCCTTCCGGTCCGACCGGCCCTTGGAGCTCGGCGACCTGGCGGGAAATCGGTTTCGGATTGTCGTGAGGGACCTTCCCGTCGAGCCGGAGATCGCGGCGAAGACGGTCGAGGAGACCGCACGGGCTCTCCGGATCGCGGGAGGCTTCCCGAGTTTCTTCGGTATCCAGCGATTCGGGTCCATCCGGCCGATCACCCACGTCGTCGGTCGCCACCTCGTCCGCGGCGAATTCCGAGAGGCCGTCGAGGCCTACGTCGCGAACCCGTTGGAGGGGGAGGATCCGGAATCGTACGAGGTCCGTTCCGCGTTGCGGGATACGGGAGACATCCAGACCGCCTTGCGCTCCTACCCGAAGTCCTACGGATTCGAAAAGGCGATCCTGAATCACTTGGCAGTTGAGCCGACGGACTATGTCGGCGCCCTTCGATCGCTCCCGTTCAACCTGTTGATGATGTTCGTCCATGGCTATCAGTCGTTCCTGTTCAATCGGACTCTCAGCGAACGGATGCGCCGCCGTATGCCCATTCACGAACCGGTCGCGGGGGACCTGGTCCTACCGGCCGACGCGTCCGGGCTCCCGGATCGAAGCCGGACGATCGACGTCACCTGCGACAACCTGGAGCGTGCGGCAAAGCGGTGCCGCGAAGGGAAGGCGTGGGTGAGCGCCATCCTGTTCGGTTCCGAACCGGAATTCGCGGGCGGCGAGCCCGGACAGATCGAGAAGATGATCGTCGCATCGGAGAGCCTGCGCCCGGAGGACTTCATCATCCCCGAGATCCCTCGGATCTCATCGAAGGGAACGCGGCGAGAGATCCTCGCGCCGTTCCGAGGCCTCGACGTCCACGTGGGAGAGGCAGCCTTTTCCCTATCGTTCGAACTCACTCGCGGATCCTATGCGACGTGTCTCGTGCGGGAGTTTACGAAGTCGGAGTGAATGTCCGCCAGGATCGCGCGGATCAAGGGAAGCGCCCTCGCGGCTTTGCCGGTCGTCAGGTTCGGATTTTCGTCCACAGGTCCGCGAACCGGTCCACCGCGTCATCTTGGAAGCTCGAACGGTTCGCCAAGAGAAGTTTCCGGACCTCCTCGAGGTCCTTGATCGAGAACACGCTCTCGCGCTCCCGTCGGCCCCGAAGGAGGACCTCTCGGTGCATGAGTTTCTGGAGATGGTAGGAAAGCGTGGACTTCGAAACGCCGACCGAGGTCTGGAGCTCCCCGAACGTCCGCTCGCCGAAGAACAGGAGTTCGAGGACGATCTTCCGCGGCACATCCTGCCGCAGGACGGCGAGGATCCGCCGCTGGGCCTCCACGAACGCACGGGCGATGAAGTACCGCTTGCGGTGTCCATCCTCTTCGGATTTCAGGACCCCATTCCGCTCCAGGTACCCGAGGTGGTACGACAGCATGCCGGTCGACATTCCGAGCACCTGTCCGATCCTCCGGAGATGGACGCCGGGGTTCGCCGTCAGGAAGTCGTAGATCCTGCGCCGGCTCTCGAGTTCAAGGCCTTCGGGCATCGCATCACCGCAGGAGAGCGAGGTAGAGGGCCACGAGCACTCCGAGGTTCAGCGCGAGCCATTCGCTGCCGACGGACGAGACGGCCCGGGTGGCAATCTCGATGATCAACCAGATCCCTTGGACGAGGAAGATGGCGAAGGCCGAGGTGAGCAAGAGGAAGCGCCGTTCGCGGTGTCGGGCGTAGGACTGGACCGAGACGGTCGCGAGAATCCCCGCGAAGCCGGCGAAGGACACCCGGAGGAAGACATCCAAGGGTCCCATATGGAGGGGCCATGAGGCTCCGTCGTAAGATACTTTGTGTACGCCGGTCGAAGCTCTCTCTTGCGCCGTCGAAAGGGAAGGTTCGGACGACGTCCCATCCGGTTTCCGCGATGGACCAAAATTCCCTTATCTGCGAAGGGACAGTATTCCCCCATGGAGGACGGACCGGATGCGCGCGCAAGTCTGGCGAAGGCGGCGGCAGCCTTTGCGGTGCTTTCGCTTCTTCCCGTCGCCTTGAGCGGATCTGCTCCCTTTCACGCATCCGCCGCCCTCCGCCCTATTTCGTTTGCCCCGCAAGCGGAGTCTTCCGCCGGGGTCTTCCCCTGGTCCTCGCCGCTGTTCGCCGCCTTCCAGTACGACCGGGGTCAAGTCCTCGGGACCTACGTGCAGTTCGCCTACGACGCATCGACGGGAACAATGAAATCCATCCTCGGTCTCGTAGGCGAAGCTCCCGTGCTCTACGTGGGCTCAATTCGGATCGCGGGCTTCGCGCCGGCGAGGGGCGCCCACGCGATCGGTTCCACGTTCGAGGCCCAGGGATACCTCGTCACGATCACGGTCCATGACGATCCCACCGTCCTCGTCGAGATCCGTACCGACGTCGCTCGCACGGCGACGATCGAACTTCCCGCGGGAGCGACCAATGTCTCCGTACAAACGGCTCCGGGGTCGTGGCCCGCCTCCTCCGTCTCGTATTCCGTGGGAGACGACCAGGCGCGATTTCTCCTGGGGGCCGGGACGTTCAGCGTGAGCGGCATCCGGATCGTCGCGAAGATGGCGGATTCCGATCTGCTCCTGTTCAAGTCCATTCCCCCTCGGACCGCAAACCGGGCCGAGTGGCTCGCCCTCTTGGATGCGATCGGCGCGGGACACATCGTCGCCGAGCTCGATCTCGTGGCGACGGCCGACGGTCGGTGGGTCCAGAACGTCGCCCAGTATCGGATTGGAGTATCGGGCTGGGCGCTCGCGGTGGAACCCGGTCGTGCCGCCATCCAGGTGGATTCCCTCCTCCCGGGTGGAGCGGTAATTCTGCTCGCGTTCGACCCCGCGACGATGCCCTTCAACGCTTCGACACAGCTCCGGGTGCGCGCGAACGCGGGGGACGTGAATCGATCGGAGAGCCCCCTCCCGCTATTCCTCACCAACGGTGTGCGCGGCGGGGGAGCGTCCTACTCGGTCCTCTCGTTCCCGGGAACGGTCGTGGCGCTCTACCTCCCTTCCCTCGCCGCCGTGTCCGTCGAAGTCGTCAGCACACGACCCGAGGCACCGGGTAGCGGATTCCAGGCGGGCAGCGAAGTGGCCATGATCGCGGCCCTGGCAATCGTGAGTGCGGCGGCCGCGCGCATGTTGCGGCGCCGAGCGCCGTGAAGCGGTTCCTCTCCCTCTCCCTTCCGAGATGCGGCCAAATAAGATTCGCAATCGTCGGGCGTCGCATATTTTCTTATAGGGGCATGCCTTCGAGTCGCCAGTGGCCGCCGACGAGGTGTGCGGGGTCCAGGGGTGCGGGAAGGAAGCGCGCCGCTCTCTTTCCACGAGGAAAGTGAAGGAAGCCCTGCCGGATCTCAAGCTGATCGGAGAGCCGCGTCGAATCCATTTATGCAAGGACCACTATCGTCAGTTCCGCAAGAAGACGAAAGAAGAGCGGGACCTGGACCGGGCGACCTGGCAGTAGGGGCGTACGCCCTCCGGTCCGCCGGGCATCAATCGAACACGAGTTCCCGCAACCCGGTCTTCTCGTTGAGCCGTCGGTTGAGGTGGATTCCGTCGAATCGCGCGATTTGAATTTCGTTGACCACCGCCGTCTTCGCCCGGAACAGATGGCCACCGATCACGCCGTGATCCGGCCGGCCGAGGGCGACATGGAGGTGTAGGAGCGGGTCTCCTCGCATCGAGACGCTTCCGTGCAACCCGAGCAACTCGTGCCGTTCGGAGAAGACGCTCTTGTCATACCCTTTCGGCCCGAAGAAACCGATCTCGAAGTCCCGGAGCATCCCGATTCCCCACAAGACCGTGCCGCTCTCCACGTCGTGCTCGCGGGCGGCTGCCTCGAGGCTCGGAAAAAGGTCCTCCCCGTCGGAGAGTTTCACGAACACCGTGTTTCGTTCGCGTCGCGACTCCACGTAACTCACCGGGTCAGTAAGGCTTCGGACTTGATTCGGAGACGTCGATCCACTGCCTTGGCCAGTTCTTTCGCATTGCTGAACGCCGTATAGACGCGTCGGGGCCGACACGCGAGGATGAAGTCCATCAGGTCCTCGAAATCCGCGTGGTCGCTCAGGGGGAATTGCGCGTCGACCCCGTATCGCCGGGTGAAGTCGAACATGGCGCACCATCCGCTCACATACGCGGTCCGTAGGCCGATCGAGCCAAGCCAGGAGACGCTATCGTCGAGGGGAGGGCGGAGCCAGCCCGGCGGCAGGATATACGCCCGCGGATCCTTCCTCTCCTCCTCCGTGAGCGAGGACAACCGACGATACCGTAGGTCGATCCCATGTCGGAGGTAGATGTCCGCGAGATCCGCGATTCGGTCGGAGACCGCCACCTCGACTCCGAGGCGGTTCACGAGGCTGATCAGTTCCTGGCTCTTGCCGAACTCGTACCCCGCGAGGGCGACCGGCCCGCTCGCGAGCTCCATCTCGAGCCAGTTCAACAGGTCGGACTCCACGTCCTTCTTCGGCGGGAAGTTGTAGCCGGGGCGGCCGTAGGTTGCATCCACGATCAAGCTTTGGACGAACTCAGGCCGTGCTTTGCCGCATGTGGAACCGCCTTCCGGGTTGAAGTCGCCCGTGTACAGAAGGTCGTCGACCCGCACCATCGCGGAACCGAACACATGCCCCGCGTCCTTGAGCACGACGCGGAAGCCGTTGAGATCGATCTCCTTCCCGTACGGGAGCGCCTGCCCCGTCCCCCCGCGACGCACTTTGAGGACCTCCAGGGTTTGTGGCGTCATGATGCCGCCCGACGTCAGGTGGTCCATGTGTCCGTGGCTCACGACACTCCCCGGCGTTTTGCGCACGGGGTCCAAGATCACCTCTTTGAGAAGATCCTGGACAAGGATCCCGCCTTCGTAGCGGACCCGCATCAGGAGCGCCTCGTGAACACGTACCGCGTCGGCACGCGGCGCTTGAGTCCCGTCCAGTATTTGCACCGTTCGCATCGATATCCGAGCGTCACAGTCCCGCCGAAGACCGTCATGTTCCGCACCTTCTTTAGGCGATATCCGCAAACAGGACACTTGACGAGCGACCGCATCTCGGCCGTGTCGCGGGTGTGGATCTCCAAGTCCACGAGTCCCGATTCGATCGCAAGGACCCGGAGTCTCGGTTCGCCGACCCGGTATCTCTCGTCCCCTTTCAGGTCCTTTTCGACGAGCGCTTTGAGCCGGCGTTGGCTCTCCACCACAGGCCGCGTACTGAAGACACGGACCAGGGAGTCCCGGACCCGCGTGTCGTTCGGAATCCGGTACGACGGCATTGGATCGCGGAAACGTCCCGGCCCCTACTAAGGCTTCCGGGGTGGTGTGCGTTCCGTCCCGCTACCCGCGTCACGGCGGCCAGCCGCGTGATCCGAAACCTCGCCACGGCTCGAGCTGCCTATCGGCGTGGAACCTCAATTTCCACGAGTGGAGGATCTCTCGCTTCGGTCTCCGCGGCATCATGGTGGCGATGGAGCTTGTGGATTTCGTGGAGGATGACCGCGTATTCCTTTTTGGCCTCCATCTCCACGACCACGGTCGCCATGCGCAGCCACATCGCAGGATACGCGATGAGCCAGACCGCCGACGCGACGAGGATCGTCAGGATCGAACTGGGGAGGATACTTCCCAGGCCGACGGATCCGAGCGCGCTCCGTAGGACGATTTGCGTCGCAATCGAGGACGCCGCGAGGAACGCGATGAGCCGGAACCTCTTCACCCAGCGATCGTGGATGGTCACCTGAGCCAAGTGGAAGAGGCCGTGGTACCATCCGATAAGCCGCGCGACCATGGACCTGGATGGTCTCGGTTCGTCCGCATAAAATCCTTTGCAGGCGAGTATCATTCTCGAATGCCGCAACCCGAACGGTGGTCTGTCGTACCCAGCATTCTCTATCGGGACCATCAACGTTTTTCAATCGAATGGAGTTCCGCGGCCTCGATGGAGCCCGATTCTCTCGATGCGTTGACCTCCGAAATCGTGGCATGCCGGAAATGCCCGCGTCTGGTCCGCCATCGAGAGGCGGTCGCCCGACAGAAACGGGCGGCCTTTCGGGAATGGGAATACTGGGGACGGCCGGTCCCCGGTTTCGGTGATGCCCATGCGCGGCTCCTCGTCGTCGGGCTCGCTCCTGCGGCACACGGCGGCAATCGGACGGGGCGCGTGTTCACGGGAGACCGGAGTGGAGAATGGCTGTACCGGGCCCTGTACCGAACGGGATTCGCGAACCAAGCCCTTTCTGTTTCAAAGGACGACGGACTCGAGCTTCGGGACTGCTACATTGCCGCTGCCGTTCGCTGCGCACCTCCGGAGAACAAACCGACGCGGACGGAATTCGCCCGATGTCAGCCGTTCTTGGTCCGCGAGACGTTGCTTCTCCCTGCGCTGCGGATCGTCGTCGTCTTAGGTGCCGTTGCGATGGACGCATTCCTTCGCGTGTGGCGGATGACGCATCATGAGATCCCAAGTCCGAGGCCTCGCTTTCGCCACGAAGGAACTTGGTCCATGCCTCCGATCACGTTGATTGCATCCTACCACCCCAGCCAGAGGAACACGCAGACCGGTCTGCTCACGGAGCCGATGTTCGACGACGTGTTCCGTTCGGCCAGACGGGCCTTGGAGGAGGACTCCACTCCAGCCGGCCACTCATTCAGACGCCGTTAACCTTATTCAAGGTTGAATTGAGTTTGGAAAGCCCCAAAAAGGCTTTACACATCCGGGGGCTCCCGCCTCCATGGCGGCCCCGAGACGGGTAATCATCCTCGGCGCGGCCGGTCGAGACTTCCACAACTTCAATGTGGTCTACCGAAACGATCCGGCCTCCGAGGTCGTGGCCTTCACCGCCACGCAAATCCCGGGAATCGAGAGCCGTAAGTACCCCGCCTCTCTGGCGGGTCCACGGTATCCCGACGGGATTCCCATTTTCCCCGAGGACGACCTCCCGAAGCTGATCGAGAAACACGCGGTTCAGACCTGCGTGTTCTCCTACTCCGACGTGGATTACAGTCACATCGGGCATCTCATCGCCCTCGCCAACTCCCACGGAGCGGACTTCCTCCTCCTCGGAGCCCAGCCGACGATGCTCAAGGCCCGTGTGCCCGTCATCGCGATTTGTGCTGTCCGGACCGGAAGCGGGAAGAGCCAGACCACGCGGCGGGTCGCGGGGATCCTTCGGGCACACGGCAAAAAGGTCGTCGTCGTGCGCCATCCGATGCCCTACGGGGACCTCGCCTCGCAGGCGGTGGAGCGGTTCGCGACCTACGAGGATCTGGATCGGTACGAGACGACGATTGAAGAGCGGGAAGAATACGAGCCCCACATCGACAAGGGGACCGTCGTCTACGCGGGCGTCGACTACGAAAAGATCCTGCGACAGGCGGAGCAGGAAGCCGAGATCCTCCTGTGGGACGGCGGGAACAACGACACGCCGTTCTTCAAACCGGACCTGCACATCGTCGTCGCGGATCCGCTCCGCCCGGGGCACGAGCTGTCCTACTACCCGGGCGAAACGAACGTCCGCATGGCGGACGTCGTCGTCATCAACAAGGTGGACACCGCCACGCCCGAGAACGTGGAGGTCGTGAAGCGGAACGTGCGGGAGGTGAACCCGGATGCGGTCGTCGTGGAGGCCGCCTCACCGATCACCCCTGACGAGACCGTTCAGATTCGCGGGAAAAGGGTGCTCGCCATCGAGGACGGTCCGACGCTCACGCATGGAGGGATGGAGTACGGCGCGGCCTACATTGCCGCACAGCGGTTCGGAGCGGCCGAGATTGTCAGCGCGGTGGGCCACGCCGTCGGCTCGATCAAGGAGACGTACAAGAAATATCCGAACTCCCGGAAGGTCCTCCCGGCGATGGGCTACGGACCGAAGCAGATCAAGGAACTCGAGGAGACGATCGATGCGACCCCTATCGATATCGTCCTGAGCGGCACGCCCATCGATCTGAGCCGAGTCCTCAAGACCAAGAAGCCCGTGGTCCACGTCCGGTACGAGCTCGATGAGATCGGCCACCCGAACCTCGAGGACGTCCTTCGAGACTGGGAATTCATCTGAGATCAGATTCGACGGCGGGACCACGGGACCTTTTCCGGATTCAACCGGTAGTAGTCGTAGAGGATCGCGACCAGGAGACCCACTCCGAGATATGCCCAGTCCGCGAGGTTCCGCACACTGAAGAGGAACCCGCTCGCCACCGCGGGAACGAAGACGATGAGCAGGAACGAGATCCACACTAGGGACCGGACCGAGCCGCTTTTGGGGTTGAACCCTTTCCTCTCCAGGATTTCGGGCACCACGACGAAAGGCATGATGACCGCAATGGCCGTTGCCGCGAATACGATCAGCGTCTGAACCGGGTCCACGTCGGACCGAAGCAGTTCGGGACGATGAACCTTCGGCGCGGCCCACCACATCTTTAACTCCGGTCCTCCCTTCCTCCGGGAGGGAACGGCGACGATGCGGCTCGCGGTGATCGGTGCGGGGGAGATGGGCCACGGGATTGCGGAGCTGGCGGCCCTGCACGGCCACGAGGTCCGGATGCGGGACATCAAACAGGAGTTCCTGGACCGTGGAATGGAACGGATCCGCTGGTCCCTCGGCAAGCTCGTCGAGAAGAACCAAATCCGGCCGGACCAGATGCAACAGGCCTTCGACCGGATTCACACGACGTTGGACTTGGCCGAGGCCTGCCGCAACGCGGACGTCGCGATCGAGGCGGTCTTCGAGGACCTCGATTTGAAGAAGCGCGTCTTTCAGGAACTCGACGCGGCCGCACCGAAGAAGACGATCCTGGCGTCGAACACCTCGGCCTTGCCGATCACGAAAATGGCCCTCGTGACGAAACGTCCGAAACAGGTCGTCGGGATGCACTTCTTCAACCCGCCGATGCTCATGCCGCTCATCGAAGTCATCCGCGCGGACACGACGAGCGATGCCACGCTCGGAGTCGCCGTCGACCTTTCCAAGTCCCTCGGGAAGACGGTCGTCGTGGTCAAGAAAGACGTCCCCGGCTTCATCACGACCCGCGTCCTCGGTCCCTATTTCGAGGAGGCTGCGCGAATCCACGACGAGGAAGGGGTACCCATCGAAACGATCGACGCCGCCATGCGATTCCGCGCAGGGTTCCCGATGGGGCCTTTCGAGCTGGCGGACCAAGTGGGCATCGATGTGTTGCACCATTTGATCGAGAACGCGGATCGCCCGATGCCTCGGTCCGTCCAAGCCCTGATGGACGGGAAGAAACTTGGGCGAAAAGTCGACGAGGGCTTCTATGCCTACAAGGAGGGCCGGCCGAACCTGACGCCGGACATGGGCTTGTCCTTTGATCCAGTTCGTATTCTGTCGCGGATGATCAACGAGGCCGCGGAACTCGTCGCGCTCGATGTCGCGAGCCCGGCAGAGATCGACGAGGCGATGCGGCTGGGGACCGCATTCCCGAAAGGACCTCTCGCCACCGCCGACGACCTGGGGATTGATGTCGTCGTCAACGCATTGAAGCAGGAGTCGAGCGCGAAGCCCGCCAAGCTCCTCGAGGCTATGGTAGCGCGCGGGGACCTCGGCACGAAGACCGGCAAGGGATTCTATGAGCACAAGGAGCGAGGTGGTGGGATGAATTTCGAGACCCTCTTAATCTCGCGCGATGCGGAGACCCATGTCGCGACGGTCGCGATCAATCGACCCGATCGACTGAACACGATCAGCCCGCAGGTCTTCGATGAGCTCGAGAGGGCCCTTGCGGAGCTGGAGAGAGACGATGCCATCCGGTGTGTCGTGGTGACCGGCGCCGGGGACCGTTCGTTCAGTGCCGGAGCGGACCTGACGTCCTTCAGCGACATTTCCAAGGCGTTCAAGGTGTGGCAGTTCTCCCGCCGTGGCGAGGAGGTCATGAACCGACTTGCAAATTTCTCCAAGCCGACGCTCGCGGCAATCAACGGTCATTGCTTCGGAGGCGGGCTCGAACTGGCCTTGGCCTGCGACTTCCGCATCGCGGCGAAGGGGGCCAAGCTCGGACAGACCGAGGTGAATCTGGGCCTCGTCCCCGGGGCGGGCGGGACCCAACGGCTCGTCCGAATGCTCGGTCAGGCGAAGGCGAAGGAACTCGTGCTTCTCGGGCTTCGGCTCACCTCCGACGAAGCAGCCGCGATCGGCCTCGTGACGAAGACCGTGGAGAACGAAGCGTTCTCGTCCGAGGTCCGCGAATTCGCCGGCCGACTCGCTCGACAGGCGCCCATCGCGATCCGCCTGGCGAAGGCGCTCCTGAATCGCGGTGGCGACACGCCCATCGATGCGGCCCTCGAGATGGAGGCGATGGCCTTCGGCCTCGTCGCCTCGACGGACGACATTTACGAAGGAATCCAAGCCTTCATGGAGAAGCGCGCACCGAAGTTCAAGGGTACGTGAGTCCGCTCTTCCGGTCGGCGAGAGCCTGCCATCAGATCGCGACGACGCCTTTCTTGGCCAAGGTCTGAATCTGCCTCGCGGTGTACCCGAGAGAACGAAGGATTTCCTCGGTGTCCTGGCCTTTTGCGGGCACCCGCGTCGGGTTGCGCGTCTCCAGGGTCGCATGCTTCGCGGGGTGGGCGATCACTTGGAGCTTCCAAAGGCCGGACACGTCGACGACCGGGAGGAGGCCCCGGGCTTTCACGTGGGGATCGCGGACGACTTCGGAGACACGTTTCACTCCCGTGATCGGTAGATTTTCCTTTGCCAGCATCGCCTCCCACTCGGCGAGGGTGCGGCCGCGAAACTTGTCGGCCAGGGCTTGTGCGACCTGGAATCGTTCCGCACCGTCCTTGAACTGTTTCTCGGCAAGATCCGGGGCCCCGATGAGCTCGCACATCCGAGACCAGAACTTCGGCTCGACCGTGGCTACGGACAGCCAGCGACCGTCTTTTGTCTCATACAGACTGTAGAAGGGAAACGACCCGGTCAGAAGGGTCTCGCCCGCGACCGGCTCTTCGCCGGTGGCAAGGAAACGTGCGAGGCCGAGGACCATGAGCGCCACGGCGGTATCGTAGATCGAGACGTCGATGAATTCCCCGCGGCCCGTACGGTCTCGTACCCGCAGGGCGGCCAAGATCGCAAGGGCGGCGTTGAAGCCGCTCGCGAGATCGGCGATCGGGACCCCGGGGATGGCCGGGGCCTTGTCCTCCCTCCCCGTTGTCACGCCGAGGATCCCGGCGAGGGCCTGAAAGTTGAGATCGTGTCCGGGGAGATCCTTGTACGGCCCCGTTTGCCCGTATCCCGAGAAGGAGCAATAGACGAGCCTCGGGTTCATCATGGCGAGATCGTCATAGGCCACGCGGAGCCGCGCCATCACGCCGGGACGAAACTGTTCGACGACCACGTCGGAACCGCGCGCGAGTTTGTGCACGATCTCCTGCCCCTCGGGTGTCTTCAAGTCCACGGAGAGAGACCGCTTTCCTCGATTCACCATGAGGAACGGATAGGAGACGTCATGCACGATCGGGGGAACGGAGCGCATGTAGTCGCCCAGTTTCGGGTCTTCGATCTTGATCACCTCCGCACCGAGGTTGCACAAGAGTTGCGTACAGAACGGACCTGGGAGGAGCCGCGTGAAGTCCAACACGGTGATTCCCTCAAGGGCCGCAGGCATGCGCGATGGCAACCCGCCGTTGTGGTATCAAGGTTCGCGCGAGCCGGATGGTCCTAGGCCCCGCGTCCCGCAGGCGCTACGGAACCGCGGGGGGCGGAGGCGCGGGACTCTTGCCGAAGTCGAAACAATCCGACATGTCATCCGCCCGGGCGTCGCGCGGATTCAGTGTGGCGAGGCCGAAGTTCACCTCGCAGAATTTCAACAGGCTCACGTGGGAGTGGAGGACTTTGGAGATGTAGCCGTTTCTCGCGTACGGGCCCAACACGATGCATCCCACGCGAGGACCGTATCGAAATTGGCTTCCCACGTAGCCGGGATGTGCCCCGTTCCCGTGCCATACCTCCACGGTTGGGGGCTCGACGTGATCATACCATCCGCCCCAGTCGTCCCACGTGAGAAACACCGCGACGTCCGGCCATAATCCTCCCCGGACGATCGCGTTGATTTGGTCCACGGACCACTGCATCCCTTCGGTCACGTTGCCCATCCGGACGCCCTGAGGATTGCTGTAAGGAGGATGCTCGTCGAACTCAAGTGGCGCGTACACCCATGATACTTCCGGGAGCTGTCCGGCGGTCGCGTCCACGCGAAATTGATCCGATGGGAGTTTCCATTTCGGATTGACGCCGTGAAGGTAGTCGATCGCGTACCCGCCGTAACTCCGCCACGTCAATCGAGATTGCTCCAAGCTCTTCGGCAGCGACGCGTCGATCTTGATTGTCTGTGGAGCCCCCCGGGAAGGGTTGTCGATGATCGGAGAGTCGGCGCAGAGGAGCATGAGGTGATTCGGTGTGGACGGCCCGGCGACATCCGTGTAGTAGTTATCGCAGAGGCAAAACTTCCTCGCATAGGAAAAGTACGCGGGTATGTCCTGCTCGATGAACTGCTCGCGGGCGGCGGTCGTCTGTCGGGCGAGCCACGCGGCATGGGTGTGCGAATGATCCCTCGTGGGAGGATTCGGAGATCGCGGCAATCTAGTACCGTTCGCACCGGGGAAGGTGCCGAAGTAGTTGTCGAACGTATGGTTCTCTTTGAGGATGATCACCACATGCTTGACCTTTTTCGCAGGAATCTCTCCCGGCCCACTCCGGGTCAAGTCCGCGCACGGGCCGTGGTGCATGAAATCCCGTCTCCTTATCTCGTCTTGGCAATCGCGAAGTAGAAAACCTTCTTATTCCGCGCGGTACATGGTCTGCATGGATCCGTTCTATGCGAGAGGCTGTGATCGTGGGGGCCGTACGCACGCCCATCGGGAAGCGGGGCGGGGCCTTGAAGGACTGGAGGCCGGACGACTTGGCCGCCTTCGCGCTGAGGGCGCTCGTCGACCGCGCGGGGATCGAGCCCAAGTTGGTCGAGGACGTCGTCCTCGGCTGCGTGACCCAGGTCGACGAGCAGGGATTGAACATCGGGCGCCTCGCGCCCTTGATTGCCGGATTCCCGGAGTCTGTGCCGGGCACGAGCGTGAACCGGATGTGCGCCTCGGGACTGCAGGCTTTCAACTTCGCCTCGATGGAGGTCATGACCGGCCAGGCCGACGTCGTGATCGCGGGCGGGGTCGAGTCGATGTCTCGCGTGCCCCTCGGATCCGATGCGGGAGTCCTGAGCCCGAAACTGCTGGAGAAGTACGAGATCGTCCAGCAGGGCATCTCGGCCGACTTGGTGGCCGACAAGTATCACGTCACCCGGGAACAGATGGACGAGTTCTCCCTGTGGTCCCACCGAAAGGCGATCCGGGCGATCGACGAAGGTCGATTCAAACGGGAGATCGAGCCGGTCCCGGTGTTCGACGAGAACGGCCAGAAACGGTTGTTCGACGCGGACGAGCATCCACGGCGGAACACGTCTTTGGAGAAGCTCGCCTCGCTGCCGCCGGCCTTCAAGCCCGACGGAAGGATCACGGCAGGCAATTCGAGCGGCATCAACGATGGGGCATGCGGCATCCTCGTGATGAATCCGGAGACTGCGAAGAACCTCGAGATCGAGCCGCGCGCTCGGGTCGTGTCGACGGGGGTCGTCGGGACGAACCCGACAATCATGCTCGACGGCACGATCCCGGCCATCCGGAAAGCCCTCGGACGGGCCGATCTACGGGTCGACGACATCGACCTGTGGGAGGTCAACGAGGCTTTCGCCTCGGTGCCAATTGCGACGCGCGAAACGATTGGATTCGAGGACTCGAAGCTCAACGTGAATGGCGGAGCAATCGGCCTGGGCCATCCGCTGGGTATGAGCGGCGCGCGTCTGATCACCACGATGCTGCATGAGATGGAACGCCAGGACCTTCACCGCGGCCTGGCCACGTTGTGCATCGGATTCGGAATGGGTGTCGCGACGATCATCGAACGCCCTATCTAGGATCGGGGCCTTCTCTGCGGGCGACGTCTTCTCGGTTCCAAAAGCGAACATTCTGAACGACAAGTATATCCTGCGAAACCCAGGATTTCACCGTGCCGCGCCCCCGGTGGACCTCGATGGACCTGTATCAATTGATCCTGCTCGCCCTATTCGAGGGAATCGTGGGCGGAGTCGCGGTGATCCTGAGTTTCACCTACGTCTCCTTCGTGCGCATGGAGAAAAACGTCCGTCGGGCTCGCATGTTCATCATGGCCGATCGGATCCAGCGGTTCCTTGGCGCTTTCACGGTCGGATTCGTCGTCTTGGCCCTCACCTTCGCCCTCGTGACCTTTGGATCGATCCTTCCCTCTGCGGTCTTCGCGGTTGCGTTCTTCTTCTTCCTCGCGACGATCGCCTACGGCATCCTCGAACTCTTCTTCATCGTCCGGCCGAGGAGAAAGGTTCACTCGCCGGACGGCACGTCCTGGCGCCCTTCGTTCGGGAGAAAGCCCATGGCGTCTATGCCGGACATTGGCTCTGCAGAGGATGATCCCCGTGCACCGCGCTGATCTGCGACTGGAGGGGAGGACCGCGAGCCGAGCGGGGTTGGAAGGAATCGAGGCCCAGCTCGACGATGTCCTCGGGCAGCTCCGACGGAAGGTCCGCGGGGTTCGGGGATCGGTCGTGGCCGACTCGAACGGCCTCACGATCGCGAGCGACATCCATAGCGGGGTGGGCCCCGCGACCCTCGCGGCGATGAGCACCTTGATCGCGCAATCCGCCGGCAGCGTCTTCGAGAACATCAAGATGCCTGGCCCGAATCTGATCATCATGGAAGGGCCCGAGTCGAATGTCGTGGTGATGCACATTCCCATCGCCGACGTGACGCTCCTGACACTCATGGACAAGGCGACCAACATCGGCGTCTTGAAGATCGAGATGGGGAAGGCCACCCAGGGGATTGCGACGGCCCTCGGCTTTGGGACGACCCACAAGGCCGCGATGTCAGAGCTGTTCATCATGACGAAAGGCGGACTCCTGATCCGTCACTACTCGGATAGCCTTCGCACGGATCTCGACCGAGACGCCTTGAGCGGGATGCTCGTGGCGGTCCAGCAGTTTGTGCAGCAGACCTTGGCGTCGAAATCGGGGGCGCTCAACCAGCTCAAGTACGGAGCGCATAGCATCTTCTTCTTCCGGGGCAACTTCACGGTGGCCGCGGCCGTCGCGGAGGAAGGCGACGTGGAGACCCTGCAATATCAGGTATTAGATGCGTTGCAGGACTTCGAAGACCGATACGCTTCCACCCTAGAGTCATGGAACGGCGATGTCGCCGCATTCCCCGGCTTGGATGACATCTTCGAGAAGGTCATCAAGGGCTAGGGCGCCCTGGCCTATCGAGGACCCTAGGCGTTTCCCGCCGATGAGCATGCACTTTGGTTCCTCGCCGTAGCTTCGCCGCGGAGGACGTCCTGTTGCGAAGTCTCGATGTCTCCGCGTTCGGATGTTGGTTACGATCCGAAGCTGATCTCGATATAACGACGATCCACGACAAGTGTGTCGACCGCTCGAATCGTGATGACGGCCACGCCTCCGACCACTCCGGTCGTCACGCCCGCTCCGACCGCTCGGAACGTCTCGTTGAACCAAACGGACCACGCCGCCGCGTTCGGGGAGGTCACGCGGAATGTGACCCCGGAATACCAGTTCAGCCATTGCCCGAGGCGGCAGCCGTTGACCCGAACGTTGTCCTTCGTCTGGAACGCGAGCCAGCCCTGGATGTCGCCGTTCGTGGTTTCATTATCGATGACGCCTGGTATTCCGGGGGTGCCCACGAGGATGGACAGCTGACCCTGGGCCTTGTCTGCGTTGAACTTGGCATTCACAAAATTCCGGATGGTCCAGTTGTTCTGGGCCCACTGGGCATAGTTGGCCGCCTTGACCAGGTAGGGGCTCACCGCGTTGATGGCGTTTGGTACTTTCGCGGCACCCTGGGTGGCCCAATACTCGAAATCCTGGCGCCCCGACGTGATCAGCGTGCTCGTCTGGTCCAGCGGGGCCTTCTGGATGGTCTGGCTGAGCAGGTCGCGACCGATGACTCGTCCTTGGACGGTTTCGAACCCCGTGCCGGTCGCCGTCTGCGACTGGCCTACGAGCGTCGCCAAGGTGGCGGACAAGGCCAATCCGTCACCCGTCTCCCGGTAGTCCAAAGGCATCCCCCGCCAGAGGGTGCTGCTCTTGTCCTGCTGGACGTTGATGGCGCCCGCTTCAATGAGCATGGTTTGCGCCGGATACCGGGTGGCTCCGAGGTGCAGTTGCAGGGTTCCGAACGAGGCCTCCTGGGTCGACTGCAGGCCGCAGACGAAGGCGCTCAGGTAGCGACGGCTGATCTCGTAGTACACCCAGCGGATGTCGTTCGCCGTCACCGCGTGGTAGTATGTTCCTCCCGTGTTGGCCGCGACGGTTTTCATGAGGGCTTCATTGAGGTCCGCGCCCAAGCCGATCATGTAGATCGTGACGCCCAGAGCCTTGGCTCTCAGGGATTCGCTGAGCGCCTGCGCGTCCCCGTCGGATCCGGTCGGGCAACAGGTGTTCTGTCCGTCCGTCAGGACGATCAGGTTCCACGCGTGAGCTGGAATGCCGTGCGCGACGAATTCGTCGTTCGCGATCTTGATCGCGGCTCCCCAGTTCGTGCTCCCCGACGAGTCGATCGTGGTTAGGTCCGACTGGGGACTGATGTACATCAGCTCTCCGTTCGGGCCATAGTTGAGGAGGTGTGCTGGCCCGCCGACGTTTGCGCGCGTGAAATGAGCCTGGTCGTCGAAGTCGATGCTCGCGACGCGGTCCGGCGGGATCAGATTCCTCATGTACTCCTGAGCGGAGGAAATCCGAAGATTACTCGGATCGTTCCAGACCATCGAGCCCGAGCTGTCGATGGCCAGGATGACGTCCTGGTCGACGTGGGTGACCGTGGCTTGGAACAGCTTCGGGACGTACTTGAACGAGATTTGGATGGAGGTCGTGTTGGCCGGGTCGAAACGCAGGTTGCCTTGCCGGGCCGTCGAGAAGGGCGAGACCGCGTCCGTTCCGAGCGGGACGGGAATCGAAAACTGGGAGCCGGGGACGACGGCGAGCTGCGCCGCCAGGCGGAGGCGTTCGAACGAGTCGATCGCGGCTCGGGACGTGGCCCATTCCGCGCTGTACTCTTGCCCGGGAAGGACGGCGACGATAGTGAGTTGAAGGAACATAAGGATGACGAGGAGGGTGAACATTGTGGCGACGGTGGAGGCGACGCCTTCGGAGTCCTTGCGTAGGGGAAGTGGCATGAAGGATTATGCAGGACTCCTCCCAGCGCTGATTAAAACGTTTCCGTCCGAAAATCATTCGTGATTGGGAACGAATTGGGACCGACCAACGGAAGTCCCCGCGGACGGTCGCCCCCAGGACAACGAGCGTGTAAGTCGGCAAGCTTTTCAACGCGGCCCCGTCTCGCGGCCAGCGTGTTCCGCCCCTGGCGAAGTTTCCCGACGATGGTCTCGAGCGGCCTCGCGGTCGGCTTCGCGACCGGCGGATTTCCGTCGTACTCGAGGGAAATTTCCCAGCTCGCGCTCGCCCTCGGGATGACGTTCGCGATGACAGAGATCTCGTTCGCGAACATCTCTGCTCGCACCGAGTCCCGACGGTTCGTGGTTTCGCTTGCCGCGAGTTATGGGGCCCTCAGCGGCTTGCTTCTGATCTTCGCCTTCTTGAGCACGGACCCCGGGATTCACGACGGCTGGGTCCTCATGGCGTCCGTCCCGCCCGCAATCGCGGTCGTGCCGATCACCTCGTATTTGCGAGGCGACACCCGGCGGACCGTCGTCTCCCTCGCGATCCTCTATCTGATCGGCCTCCTCCTCGTCCCCGTTGTCACCTTGGCGTTCACCCACCAAACGGTCCCATTGAACGACCTCGTGTTGCAGACGATCCTCTTGATCGGTCTTCCGATGCTCGCGTCACGTCCGCTGAGGCGCTGGCGGAAGATCGCGGACATCAGGACCAGCGGCGTGAGCATCTCATTCTTTTTTCTCGTCATCGCGATCGCCGGTTCCACTCGCGGCCCCCTTCTCGCGCGGCCGGAACTCCTCCTCCCGCTCGGGCTTTTCTCCGTGCTCCGGACATTCGGCATCGGGATCCTCGTCGTTGCACTCGGCCGAACGCTCCGCCTGCCGCGGGACGATCAGGTGGCTCTCGCGGTCTTCGCGTCGTTCAAGAATCTCGGTCTGACCGTCGTCCTCGCCTTCGCGGTCTTTGGCCCCATCGCCACGCTCCCTTCGATTGTGTCCTTAGTGTGCGAGATTCTCTGGCTGGCATCCCTGCCTTTCGTGTTCCGAGGAGGGGAGAAAGAGGTCTCGGCAACAGGACAGCCCAGCTAGGACCTTTATGCGGGCACGTTGTGGGCCGTGATGGCCCGATCCACGGCCTGTTTCACAGATTCGTATTCGTCGGAATTTCGAAAGACTTCGTTCCCGTCGACGATGACGGCGAACCCCTTCCCGACTCTATGTCGGATGCCAAGCCACACGCCCCGTGGGGAGTCGAGGCCCACGACCTCAATTCGAATCCGCGGACCGAAATCCTTCAGGAGCTGCTCCGCCAAACCATGCGCGCGCTCCGCGTTCTCTCGGACGAAGGCAGGCGTTTCGCGTCGTTCTTCTGCCTTCAACGCCTCGACGCTCTCATTCGTGAACGGCTGGGCACACGCCGGGCCGCAGGGTTTCAGGATGGCCGGGAGCAGGCCGAGCAGTTGGATTCGGGGAGGCCGGGAGGACACGGCCCGGAGTACCGCCGGTCGAAGGTAAAGGCCTTCCGCACGGGGGGTGGTCTGCCGTTGGAGAGACATGGAATGGCGGAGGCCCTGGGCGGCCTTCGGCATTTGTCGAACCGTAAACGTGACGTTTAAGCGGCCAGCACCGCATACCTATGATAGCCCGTCACACGGGCCAGGGTAGTGGGAGGAAGTCGGATGGTGGACATACTCGCGACTCCGTTCCTGTGGGTCGTCGCGACGATTGCGCTGTATGCGGTCGCCTATTGGGGATATGGCAAGTGGATTGACCGGAACGTCTGGCGTTCGGACGCGAAGAAAGCGACGCCTGCCCACATGTACATGGACGGGGTGGAGTACTTCCCCGTGAGTCGGTACGTGCTTTGGGGGTACCAGTTCAAAAGCGTCGCGGCCCTTGGACCGATTCTCGGTCCGTTCATTGGGATTACGTTTGGTTGGCTCCCCGCCTTGTTGTGGATCATCGGCGGGAACTTCTTCATCGGATGGCTCCAGGACTATGGCTCGATGATGCTGTCCGTACGGAAAGAGGGCCGGTCGTTCGGTCCGATCACGTATGAGTTCACAGGCGCTCGCGGGCGCACGAATCTTCTGGCCTTCGTCCTGTTCTATCTGATCATCATCTCGGCGGCCTTCATCGCCCTGATTGCGTCCTTCTGGAACCAGTTCTCTGGAACCTTCGTCGCGACCGTGGGCATTCTCTTGGCGGGACTCCTGTGCGGACAGCTCCTTTATCGGATGAAGATGAACGTGTTCGCGGTCACAGGAATCGGACTTGCACTCGTGGTCCTCAGCATCTACCTGGGGGTCCGGTTTCCGATTACCCTGCCTTGGGGCGTGTGGAATGTCCCCATATGGGGCCTCATCTGCGCGGTGATCTTGTACGCGGCCGCCGTGCTCCCGACACCCATGTTCGTTCAACCGACGAACTATCTGGCCTTCTATCCGGCGTACGCCGCAATAATCCTCCTTCTCGTCGGTGCCCTCGCGACGCCCTTCACGAACATCCCCGTATCCATGCCGTCCGGCCCGTTCTTGTTCGATCCTCAGGGGATTCTCGGGCCGATTTGGCCTATCCTGTTCGTCGCCATCGCGTGCGGGGCAATCTCTGGGTGGCATAGCCTTGTGAGCAGCTCTTCCTCCTCCAAGCAACTCGACGTCGAGACGGACGCGCTGCCGGTGGGAGGGGGCGCCATGCTCTCGGAGGGGCTCCTCGCACTTGCTTCGCTTATCGCGTACATGGTGCTCCTCCCGTCGGACTTCGCGGGTCGGACGAACGTGGGAGCTTGGGTTCTCGGGTCGGTGAGGCTCACGACGCCCTTCCTGGGCAGCCTGACGGGGCCCGTCCTCACGACGTTCTTCGGCCTCGTCCTCATCATCTACGCGCTCACCGTTCAGGCGCTGGTCACGCGGTTCTTCCGGCTCGTCGCCGGGGAGACTTGGGGGGAGGGCCGCTTCCGGGTTCTCGGCAACAAGCACGTGTCCAGCGTCGTCGGTCTGGCCATCCCATGGGGCTTCGCCGTCTCAGGAAGCTGGTGGGCCCTGTGGCTGTATTTCGGTGGGGCAAACCAGTTGCTCGCCGGGCTCGCGATCATGTTGATTACGATTCATTTGGCGAAGGTGCGGGCTCCATCCCGGTATTCCCTGATTCCGGGCGTCTTCATGGTCGTCACGACCTTGGCCGCGCTCGTCTGGCAGACAGGGACGTTCCTCTACTCCGTGTGGGCCTATCTACAGAACGATAAGACCTGGGTCCTGCGGAACGTGAGGGGACCGATCCAAACGGACCCCAACTTGCTCATCCTCGCGGTCGCAATCAATGCCGTCTTTGTGATCATCGGCGCAGCCCTGTTCGTCGTGGGCGTGTCCATGGCGATCCGTCTGTTCCGCAGCTACAACCGCAGCGTCGCTGAAGCCCGCGCGAAAGCTCCCGCCGCCGCGGACGGCGGGACGGCCGAGAAAGGGTCGCCGTGAAGCGTCAAGGCTATTGAGTCAGGCGCGCATCGCGACGGTGAGGGGCAAAGGGAGATGGCCGATTCGAAGGATCCGGCGAAACCGAGGTCGCGCGGCCGAAACGTCAAGGAGGGCGTGAAAGGCGTCTTCTACGGGATGGCGGCCCACGGTCATGTGACGGCTGCCTTGCGCACTCGGATGTACCTCGAACACCTGTTCATGTTCATCACCCTCGGGGACATGCTGGGGGTGCCTGTGATTCCACCCTATTACTCCCTTAAGATCCTCCCGTACGCCGTCCCGAACATCAAGAGCTGGAAACAACGGGTGTTCCGGGAGCGGGACTTCACGGACCAAGTGTTCTGAGGTCGTCCATGGGCCTCTCCAGCTACTTCGAGAAGAAGGGCGACGCGGGGATCGTGATCTTCGCGGGAAAGGGCGGCCTCGGCAAGACGACGTGCTCCGCGGGATTAAGCCATTACATGGCCTCGAAGCGGAATCGGAAGGTCCTCTGCTTCTCCACGGATCCGCAGGCGAGTCTGAGCGACATCTTCGATCGGGACATCTTCGGAAAGGGCCTTATCTCCGTGATCCCGCAACTGGACGTCGTGGAGATTGACGCGGACCGCCGCGTCGCGGACTACCAGGAGGAAGTGAAGCAGAAGATTCGGTCCATGTACGGTCTTACGGAGATCCCACCGGAGATCGAAGAATACATCGACTCGACGTCCGCAGAGCCGGCCATGTACGAATCCGCGACGTATGATGCCATGGCGGACCTCGTGGCGACGAGCGGCCACGACCTGTACGTGTTCGACATGCCGCCGTTCGGCCACGGTGTGCGGATGATCGCGATGGCGGGGATCCTGAGCAAGTGGGTCGGCAAGATCACGGAGGCCCGAGAGAAGGCGCAAGAGTACGAGGCAGTCGCCGCGACCTTGAAGGGGACGAAGGTCTCCGAGGATGAGGTCTTGCGGGAGCTCCAGGAGATCCAGCAGAAGATCACCCGTTTCACGGACCTCATGGTCGATCAGCGGCGCACCTCGTTCTTCATGGTCCTGATCCCGGAGCGCATGGCGATTCTCGACACGGAGCGCGCGCTCGAGATGTTCGACTCCCTGGGACTCCAGATGGCCGGCCTCATCGTGAACCAGGTGTATCCGAAGGAGCTCGCGGATGCGAAGGGTGGCGAGGCTGTCGAATTCCTGAGGAACCGCGCGCGGATGCAGCAGAAATACCTCGACGAGATCCGATCCAAGTTCGCTGGGAAGGTCGTCGCCATGCTCCCGATGTACCCGCGGGAACCCCGAGGGATGGACATGATCGAAAAGGTCTCGCAGGACCTCCTGTTCGGCCCCGCGTTGTGAGGTGGTCGCCCATCCCGACGATGCCGGAACTGCTCGCTCAACGACCCAAGATGCGTTACATCTTCACGGGCGGCAAGGGAGGCGTCGGGAAGACGGTCGCGGCGGCCGGGCTGGCCTACCATTACGCTGCGCAAGGGGAGCGGGTCCTGCTCGCATCCTTGAATCCGGTGCACTCCCTCTCCAGCCTCTTCGGTCAGAGCCTCTCCGGCGGAAAGGTCGTCCAGGTGCAGGGCGCGAAGGGCGTCCACGCCGTCGAGGTCGAGACCACGGAGGTCGTCGAGCGATACCGGAACTCGATCCGCGGACGGGTGAAGGAATTCCTCAAGTGGGCCGACATCCCGTTGGACGCGAAACCGTTCATCGAGATTGCGACGACGAACCCTGCCTTCGAGGAGAGCGCGATGTTCGACCGCATGGTGGACTACATCCTGAAGGAGGGCGAGGCGTACGACCGGGTGATCTTCGACACGGCGGCCGTGGCGAACGCGGTCCGCCTGATCGGACTGAGCAAGATCTACGGGCTCTGGCTCACGAGGATGATCGATTCGCGGAAGGAAGCGTTGAGCATGCGGGTCCAGCTCTCGTTCCGAAAAGAGAAGGTCATGGAGGAGGTCAAGAAGGACCCGCTCATGGCGGACCTGATCTCCATGAACGAGCGGTTCGAGAAGGCGAAGGGCGTGCTCGTGGACCCGGAGCGCACCGCCTTCTTCTTCGTGACCTTGCCTCTCGCCCTGCCGATCGCGGTGGTGCGCCGGTTCATCGGCATGGTCCAGAAGTTCAACATCCCGATCGGTGGGGTGATCGTGAACGGAGTCCTTCGGCCCGAGATCGCCCTCCAGGAGGGAGCGGGGGAGTACCTCGCGAACAAGTACCACGAACAGACGGGCTACATGAAGCTCTTGTATCGGGACCTGGGCCCGCTGGTGCGGTCGTACATCCCGCTGTATTCCTCCGAGGTCGGGGGCGTCGACATGATCCGCGGGGTCTCCGAGGACATGATGTCGTATACGCCGCCGTTCGCCGCCGAGCTCGCGGGCGGGGCATGAAATCGTCCACGCGCGACCACGTCGTCGCCGCGACCCACTTCGTCCTGGGGCCCTCGAACTTCATCGTCCTGCGTCTCCCGGAGAATTGGGACCTTCGCCTCGGTCGGATGCCGATGGACATCGACTACACTGTCTTCGTAGACGGCGTGCGCTGGGCTCAAGCGGGGCAGGCGTCCGCGCTCCTCGTCGATGCGAAGGCGCGGCGCGCCATCGAGCTGACCGTGCGGACGGCGCGCGAATCGGTCTCGCCTCCGAAGCTCGTCGACGCGAAATCGGGGAATTGCCGGATCGGAGGTCACGACGCGGCGTACGCGATCGGCTCCGCAAATTTCGGACTCTTCAAGACCAAGCACTACGCCGTGCTACACATTGCGTATCGATGTGAGGAGACGCAGCGGTCGGTGGACCTCCGCTTCATGCACAAGGGGCCGCCCGAGATGCTCGAAGGGCTCCTGTCCCCGGTAGAGCGGTCGCGCTGCCACTAGCCGGTCAGTCGCTCCCCGAGGTCTCGGATGGCCGCGAGTCCGCGGGCCGCCTCGCCAGGTTGCACGGAGAGAGACGCTGCGATCCCCGGTTCACTCCCTGCGGTCACATGGAGGGCCAGGACCGCCGCGAGGGTATCCGGGTCGAGCGTCTCGAGGATTCGGAGGACCCGAGCGTCATCGTCGGACGCGAGGAGTAGCCGACGGCCGCCCACCATGAGGGGGGACCAGTCCGATCGCGCACGCTTCCGTCGTCTCCCCAATCGCGTGGCTGGATCGACCAGTTCGAAGGCGACCTTGGGCTCCGTCTTCAAGGATGCCTCGGCGAGGGCGGCGTCTTGCCGACCCTGGGCCGTCCCAATCGCCCAGTTGATCGGCATCTCCCGCGGTCGCAAGGTCGCCGTGAGCGAGACCTGCCGGAACGGAGGGTGGGCGTCCTCCGTCATGATGCGGAACGCCGTCGTGCCGAACCATTGGATGCGGGACGTTCCTCCAAGGGCGAGCATCGCGTCCTTCAGCTCCTTGGCGATGCGTCCGGCGAGGCGGCGGGAATAGAGGAACGCGGCGTAATACCACACGAGGAAGAAGACGGCAACGCCGAAGACGGCCGCGAGACCCCAGTCGACGTCTGCCACCTCGGACGGATGGGCGCAACATTCCTAAAGCCCTCGGTCCCATTGGGAAAATGCTTACGCGGGCGCGGCCATCCTACCGCACAGGGGATGGCGTGAGCCGGGTTCGGCGCGCATGGCAGATCTTGAAGGAGGTCCTGTGGGGCCTGTTCATGTTCGACCTGTACACCGAGAACATGAAGATGCGGATCCGCTACAACGACGCGGTGAACCTGCTCATCTTCTCAGAGACGTTGGGGATCCCGCTCATGAATTCGTACGTCTCGATGCGGCTCTTGCCCTACTTCTTCGGCGAACTGGAAGGCTGGAAACGCCGCGAGATGCGGGAACGCGAGGTCCTGGACGAGGCGCCTGATCTTCATTGAACGGTTAAGGCCGCGCGTTACCTTCGACCGATGTCCACCTCAGCGGCCGATCACCCGAGACCCAAAGTAGAACGTGACCACGAGGGAGAGGGCGTCCACAACGTGATCGGCGAAGATCGTGGTCTCTCCGGTCGCCAAAGCGAAGCACGTGTATGCGGTCAGCGCCAAGGCCCCGATCGCGATCAGGTCCCGCGCGAGAGTTGCGAAACGTTTCCGGACGATGTTCTCGTGGGCCCTCCGGTGGACGAGCCAGGAGACGATCAGTCCGGACGCATAGCCGCCGAGGACTTCAAGGACCGCGAGCAGCGCCGGAGGGATCCCCTGCACGGTCGGATTCGCGCGAAGGAACCACGCCGCGAGGCCCCCGAAGGCCAGGAGCAGGATTCCGCGGACGAATTTCGTGTGGCGGGTCGTGGGGGTCGCCGGCACGAGGGGCCTCCCCGGCGTCGCCACGGTCGGGGGAGTCGTCGCGGCGCGAGTCCCGAAGTAGAAGGCAATGACGACGACGACGGAATTGATGAGGACGGACGGGACCGCGGTCCCTCGGAGCAGGAGGTAGGCATAGGTCCCGGTGACGATCAGGCCGATCGTTCCCCGCACGCTGCCGTGCGGGAGGCGCAAGGGCTCCCGGATGCGCGCGGCGAGGTCTTCGGCCACGCCGCGGAACGGTCCGCGAGCCGCTTAAGACTGCCGAGGACCGGTGTCGGGATCACCAGAACGAGGCGATCGCCTGCGACACCCGCCGCAGCAGGCCCTCGCTCGCATCGTCATCGTGGGTCGGTTCCGCCGGGGTCTCCGGGAAGGCATTCGCCGAAAGCAGCCACGCGACATTCGGGCCGCCGTACTCCCGGCGCACGTATCGGTCCGCCTCGGTCCCCTTCAGAGTCGGGTCGTCTCGCACCAACGCCCAGGCGATCGATGGCATCACCGGAGCCCCCTCCAGGCCAAGAGCTCCAAGCCAGTCGAAGCCCAGACACGTCGGGCGGGCTCGCGGAAGGCGCGCGGATCCGCGACCTCGCGACGCTCTACAAAGCGTCCATTTCCCTTGTTGTACTGCATATTTGGCTGATATCAACCCTTGTTTATAAAACAATCGTTTTCATTATAGAAACGGTTATAAACATCCACAAACATACATTGTCTCGAGACCCCGTGAAGGCATTCAAGCTCATCAAGGATCCAGACGCTTTTCAGCTCCTCGGGGACGAGACCCGACGACGGATCATCTATCTGTTGCGAGCGAAGGAGATGACCGTGAGCCAGATCGCGGGCGAACTGAACCTGACGCCGCAGGCGATCTACCACCACATCCGCAAGTTGCGCGATGCGGGCATGGTCGAGGTCGCTCGCGAAGAACGCGTGGACCATTTCATCGAGACGTACTACCGGGCGACGGCCGAGATTTTCAACATGTCGCACGGGAGCGGCACGTCGAGTGCCTACCACGAGGAGAAGGCCGCGGAGAGCCTCAAGGCACTTTCGAGGATCGGCCTCACCGTGCGGGACGATCCCACGCTGGCGTCCCGGCTCGTCGAGCTGGAGAAACGGATGGATCAGATTGGCGAGAAGCAGAGCTGGGCGGATGCCATCGCGGGCCTCGAGGACGTCGACTTCTTCGTGAAACAAGGCGTGGACCATCTGGCGAAGCTCCTGATGATGAGCGACAAGGAGTTCAACGAGTACCTCAACCTGATTCGCGAGGAACGGAAGCTCCTCCGTTCTCTCAAGGAATCGCCCGAAAAAGTCGAAGTCGTGGCGCGGAAGGCCTAGAGTTCGCCGATTTCCTCGCGCGAAATCACGACGCGCTGGATCTGGGACGTCCCTTCCCATATCTGAAAGATCTTCGCATCCCGCATCCACTTCTCCACGGGCTCGTCCTTCATGTAGCCGGCCCCTCCGAGGATCTGGACGGCGTCCGTGGTGACTTCCATCGCGATGTCCGCCGCGAACAATTTCGCCATGCTCGCCTCCTTGTTCATCGGGAGGCCTCGGTCGTTCATCGAGGCGGCGCGCCACGTCAGGAGCCGGGCCGCATCCACCTTCGTCTTCATGTCCGCGAGCATGAACGCGATCGCTTGCTTCTTTGCGATCGGGGAGCCGAAGGCCTTCCGTTTCCGCGCATAGTCGAGCGCGTATTCGTAGGCGGCCCGCGCGATACCCACCGCACCCGCGGCTACGAGCGGACGGGACGACTCGAGGGTTTTCATGGCGCCATAGAAGGCCGTTTTCTCGTCGGAACCCAACATGTTTCCGGAGGGAATGCGACAGTCATCGAGGATCACCTCGGCGGTATGGCTGGCGCGGACGCCCATCTTATCCTCGACCTTTCCCGCCTTGAGGCCCGGTGTGTCGTGCTCGACGACGAACGCGCGAATCCCGAAGTACCCGAGGTTCTTGTCGACCGTGGCGAAGACTACATGGATGTCCGCGATCCCGCCGTTCGTGATGAAACGCTTCACCCCGTTCAGGACCCACTGTTTCCCTTCCTTCGTCGCGGTCGTCGAGATGTTCGCCACGTCGGATCCGGCATCGGGTTCCGTGAGGCAGAGGGCCCCCAGCCGCGCCTCGGGTCCGGTGAAGCGTGTGAGGAACCGTTTCTTCTGATCGTCCGTCCCCATGTGGATGATCGGCAGATAGGCAAGGCCGGCTCCGATCAAGCCCGTCGCCATGCCCGCGCACCCCCAGTTCAGCTCTTCCGTGACGACGACGTGGGTCAAGGTCGAGTCGACACCACCTCCCCCGTACGCCTCCGGGATGAACGCCGTGTCCAGGCCGAGGGCGTGCGCCTTCCGAATGATTTCCCATGGGACCGTCCCCTTGCGGTCGTACTCCAATGCGAGGGGCCTCATTTCTCGTTCGGCGAACTCATGCGCGGTCTTCTGCATGAGCCGCTGTTCGTCCGTGAGTTCGAAATCGACCATGGTCTTCTTCCAGTCGCTGCTCGGGTCGGCCCATGAGTCCGACGATATTTAATCGTTTGAGGCACATCCCGCGAGGATGCGAGTGTTCGTGGCGGGTGCGACCGGCGTCCTTGGCCGTCGCCTGGTACGTCAACTCGTTGCACGGGGCCACAGCGCGGTCGGGCTCACAAGAAACGAGGCGGGAGATCGGCTCGTGCGGTCGCTCGGCGGCGAGCCGCGCCGGACCAATCTGTTCGACGCGGACTCACTGACAAAGGCCGCGGAACGGTGCAGCGTCGTCGTTCACGCGGCGACCGCGATCCCGACGAAGGTCCGAACGAATCCGAGGGATTGGACGATGAACGATCGGATTCGCCGCGAGGGGACGAAGTGCTTGACTACCGCGGCGGCCCGCGTGGGTGCCGGTGCATATCTTCAGCAAAGCGTCGTGTGGGCGGTTCGCGGTCCGAATGGAGCAACGTTCGATGAGGACGCGCCCCCGGTTTCCGATCCGATCCTCACGTCCTCCCTGGACGGTGAACGCATCGCCCGAGAAGCCGCCGCGGCGTACGGGTTCCGAGTCGCGATTCTCCGGTGCGGCGGGTTCTACTCCTCGGACGGATGGCACACTCGAGTTTTCGGCGAATCGCTCGTCCGAGGTCGGCCTGTCCTGGTCGATGGGGGCGCAGCAGTCTGGTCTTGGATCCACGCCGACGATGCGGCCAGCGCCTTCGTGGCGGCCTCCGAATGGCCGAAGTCCGGCGTGTGGCATGTCGTCGACGATCGACCGGTCTCTCTGTCCGAATATGTCACCGCGCTCGCGACGAGACTGGGAACCCGCCCGCCACGCCGGTTGCCGCGCTTGCTGGTCCGACTCGCGCTTGGGCGATACACGGCGGCGCTTCTCACGTCGTCCTTCCCGACGTCGAGTGCCCGGTTCCGTTCGGACTTCCGCTGGCAGCCTGCATATCCCACGTTTGCGGAAGGCCTCGACGAGGTCGTCGCGGCCTGGAAGGCGGAAGGATTTCCACCCGGGAAAGGCTCGCACCCATGAACCGTCTGGACGCCTATTTCATCTCCCTCGTCTTCGCCCACCTGGGCGTGGTCCTGGTCCACACGACCGCGCACCTCGCGTTGCAGATTCTCCCGGCGCCTCCTGACACCGCGTTCATCCTCGCGGTCATTCTCATCGGCCCGGTGGCGGCGCTCCCGATTCTCCGATTCAATCCCTCGCTCGCCTCCGCCCTTCTCACGGTCGTCATGGCGGCTGCGTTCGCCTACGGATTCCCGGGCCACTTTCTCATCGCGGGGCCCGACCAGGTGGCGATCGTTGGCTCCAATGGCTGGACCTTGTTGTTCGTTGCGACGGCGGTCGGGATCGGCATCCTCGAGCTCGCCTCGATCGCGGTCGGGATATCCCTCTTCGGCCGCTCCGTCAGAAATCCTTCGGGACATCCCGCGCGACCACGGTGATGCGGCTGAGGACTCCCATCAAAGCCATGATCTTCGGCATGGAACCGCGGAACCGAATCTTGCCACCCATCACGAGGCTCTGGAAATCCTTCTCGCCTTTCCCGAGCTGGGTCCAGGCGTCGTAGGTCCCTTCGAACTTGAAGTCCGCGGGCACGTCGGCGGCGACCTCGGTGGACGAGACGGTGCCGTTCACGACGTTAATCAGGAAGGAGGCCTTTCGATCGACGCACGTCAGGACGACTTTCGCCGTGATGGCCGCGGCTTTTCTGGACCATTCGGGATCGGCGTTGAGGCGACTCGCCACCTCTTGGAAAAAGGCTTGCGTGAAGTATTGCGCCAACGGGGCCGCCCCTTCGGGACCGTCCTCGATGGAATAAGCCTTTGCGAAACCGGGGCGCGTGGGTGCCGAACGAGAAAAGGTTTTACGGCCCCGGACGTCTCGCGAGGTGCGCGTGGGTAGCCAAGCCCGGTCAAAGGCGAGGGACTCAAGATCCCTTCCCGAAGGGGTTCCCAGGTTCGAATCCTGGCCCACGCATCGAACTCACCCCTGCTTGTGGGCGAGTGGAGAATGAATTCATCCCGGGCGAGGGGTGCGTGAGCCCGTAGCAGGGATTGGCAAGGTTTCTTGAAAGACCCCGATGATGCGGGGCAGGGGCTGCACATGAAACAAAAAGAGCTGGTCGATTTGATGACGACGCTGGACGATGCTTGGAATGCCGGACCTGGAAGCGCGCTTTGGGAGACTTTTAGAAAGCGTCACACCGAAAATGTTGCCGTGTACTGGCCCGGCGGGGCCCCACCCACGAGAGGCCGGCACAACCATGACGTGGAAGCCATTGAATTCTTCAAGACCTTCCCGGACAACCACCTCATCAACCGCCCGTACAAGCTTCTCTTCGCGGACGGCAACCACACGTGCTCCGTCGCGGAATTCTCCGGCACGATGAAGGGACCAATGAAGACTGCGGAGGGGAAGGTCATCCCGCCGACCGGGAAGAGTTTCCACGTGGAGTTCTGCACGGTGGCCACATGGAACGAGAAGGGGGAGATCACGGAGGAGCGGCTCTTCTACGACCTCGTGGGCCTGATGAGGCAGATTGGACTCGCGTGATGGTCACGTATGTGAAAGCGGTTCCCAGGGGCTTTGGGTACCCGAAATCTCCCGGTGAGCCATTTCGGGACCCCCCTCGAATCGGAGCCTAAGACAGGCGCACCCCCATTACCAAACTCGTGAACGCGACTCACCGATCATCTCGGTCCGAAGTCGAGACGGCAGGCGTAGTCGTGGAGCGTTTTCCTTCGGCTCCGGGCACAGCCTGGCGTGAGAATCAATCCGTGAGAACGAGGGCGCAAGAGCTAAGAAAGCCTCGCCGCAATTGCCGGCCCCTCAGGTGGGAAAATGAAACAAGCACTGGAAACCCAGAATCGTCCTGCGAAGCGATCGCCCTTCGCGATGCAATGCACGGTCAATCGCGCGCACCTGAAGCCGAATTCGGGTACATCCGTCTACGTGGCCGTAGACCTGACCCCGTCCGCCGCCGCCATCGCCGGAAGGAACCGAAGCATCTCGCTCGCCATCGACTCGAGCGGGTCCATGGACGGCGAGAAGATCGATCAGGCCAAGGCGGCAGCGCTCGGCCTGCTCAAGCAGCTCCGTCCGACCGACCAGATCTCGATCGTTTCATTCTCCGATACCGTGACGGTCCAACTTCCCATGTCGCGAGTCGGCAACTCCCGAGAGATCGCGGCGGCGGTGAAGGCCATCTCGGTGAACGGCCTCACTTCGATGTACAACGGATTGGAAGCCGCCTTCGAACAGGCGCGCCATACCACTCCGGAACCCGGTACCGTGAACCGAGTCCTCCTCCTGACCGACGGCAATCCCACGGTCGGCAAGACCGACGGCCGAGAGTTCGTGACCCTCGCCCAGAACATGCGAGAGGCCGGCATCACGATCACCGCGATCGGGATTGGAACCGACTACAACGAATCCTTGCTTCAGAAGATCGCCGAGTCCGCCGGAGGGTTGTGGCATCACATCGATGCCGCGAAGGGCGATCTCCCCCAGATTTTCCAGGAGCAGGCGGCGCAGATGGCGGGAACCCTCGTCGCGAATCCGGAACTGAAGGTTTCGATCATGCCGGGTTCGGAGCTGGCCGATGCCTACACCGTCAGGCCGGTGCTGAACCGACTGCCCCGACCGCGGCTTGAGGGGGGCTCCTTCACGGTCCCGCTGAGGGACCTGATCGCGGGTGAGCAGCAGACGCTCGTGTTCCGCATGGGCGTCCCGGCGAGGCCCGCGGGGAGGGCCAACTTGGTTCGATTCTCCTTGGTCGAAGTCGTGCAGGACGTGGAACTGAACTTCACGGACGACCCGCGGTTGTCTGGCGTGGAGACAAACCCGTATCCGCGCACGTTGTTGAGCTCGGCCGAGGCCACCGTCCTCATGCAGAGGGCGGTGCAGACGAGGGAGGCGACGGCAATGCAGAGGGCGGAGACGATCATGAAGACCCTCGCGTCGGATGCCGGCGCTGCGGCCGCGGTCCGAGCGAACCCCGCCCTGAATGAGGTCATGACGACGATGCGGGACGCCCAGGCGACGGTCGCCCGGAGCGGGCTCCAGCTCAGCGAGTCCGCCAAGAAGGATTTCCTGCAGGCGACGACGATCATCGGCAAGAAGAAACCGAGGAAGTGAAGGCATGGCGAGCTGTCCGACTTGCGGGAGCGAGAATCGGGAAGGCGCCCGATTCTGCGATGGGTGCGGCGGGAAAATTGATCTCGAGATCGCGGAAGCGGGAGCACGGCCTACCTCCACGCCCGTCGAAGACCAGGACCCTGCGTTTTCGTCGAGCGCGGACGAAGGTGAGGGTCCGGTCGATTCGATGTTCAGCGGGGAGGACGGTGTCCCCGAGGCCGCGGACCCCGAGCCCGAAATCGATGTGACGGAACCCGAGGGTGACGCCTCCGTCGACTCAGACGATTCGGCCGAATCGGCCGAAACCGAGGAGGAGCCTCCGGCCCAGGCGCCGAAAGCGGGCTTTTTGGTCTTCCCCGACGAAACGGAGCAGCCGATTCCACCGTCCCAGTGGCTCATCGGCCGCGCGGATGTGTCCAAGTTCCTCCCCGATTCGGGAAAGGCGAATGAGATTTCCCGGGGGCACCTCACCGTCTTTCAGGAGGGCGAGAAGTTTTTCATTGAAGACGGGAAGACGATGGTGCAACGGAAAGCCAGCACGAACAAGACCTGGCTGATTCGAGGCAACGATCGAATCCTCGTCACCGGTACGGGTCGCAACGAACTTCAGGACGCTGATGAGATCGACATTGCGGAATTGGTGAAGCTCCAGTTCGTCGTGAGATAGGTCCGCGGAGCGTATGACCCTCACGATTCCGTGTACCTTGAAAGGTCGGAAGGGTCGCTATCAGGTTGTCAGCAAGTTGGCCGAGGGAGGCATGTCGACCGTCTATGCGGGCAAGTCCAGCCGCGGTCAGGCCATCGTCGTCAAGGAGGCGAGCGGGCCCGATCTCGAACAGGCCCAAGAACGGCTTCGGATCGAAGCCGATATCTTGCGCGCCTTGGGTTCTCCGGGCCATCCGCGGGTCGTACGGTATGTGGACGAAGGCAACAACCTGGGCCCTTTCTGTCTCGTCGAAGAACGGCTCGAAGGCGAGACATTGGGGGAACGATTCCGAGACAAGCCGGCCGATGCGGCGACCGCCACTCGATACGTCCTGCAGTTGCTCGAAGCCCTTGCGTACCTTCACGGGCGGAACGTCATCCACAGGGACGTCAAGCCCAAGAACATCATCCTCGACGCCCACCGGGAGGTGGTGCTGATCGATTTCGGTGCGGCGAAGAAGGAATTCCACCAGTTCCAGGGATCCGGCACCGTCATCTACACCCCGGGCTGGGGAGCCCCGGAGCAGAACCTCGGAGAGGCGACGCCCGCGAGCGACTTGTACAGCGTGGGCGCCGTCCTCTTCTTCCTTCTGACGACCCAGGACCCGCAAGGCTCCATGAAACAACTCGCGCAGGGCAAGTCGGAGCTGTATCGATCCCCTCGCGATCTCATGCCGAGCGTCCCGAAGGAGCTTTCCGACGTCGTGACCCGAGCTATGGCGTTCGATCCGAAGCAGCGGTTTGCGACCACCAAGGACATGGCCGAAGCGATCGCGGGAGACGCTCCCGAGTCCCTGGGCTTTCCCCACCTCGTGGTCCTCGGAAAGAAATGCAAGGTCAAGAAGGAGATGGAGATCGGTCGGGACCACAAGGCCTGCGATCAGGGTTGCACGAAGAGGGGGTTCGGTCACCCGCCGGACATCGGCATCTTGGACACGGAGCGGTACCTCTCCAAGCATCACGCGCGGATCCTGAAGGACCCAAAGGGCCGCTGTTGGGTGGAGGACCTGGGGAGCTTGAACGGCACGGCGATGTCGCACGACGGCGGGAGGACCTACCAACGGCTGCCCAAGTTCAAACGGCAGCCCCTTACGGACGGCGACGTCGTCGCCCTCGTGTACAAGCCGGGGAGAGGGCCCTATATGACGATCGCATTCAAGGGCGGCCGACGGCAAGGGGGCCGGTGACCTTGGCGCGGACGGTCGCCGCCAAGGGCGTGCGCCCAGGGACCGGGGATACGATCATTCGCGCCCCTCATGGGAAAATGGGGTTTGCCTCGAACATCGGGAGGGTTCGACCCGTCGACGAGGACAGTATCCTCGCACTCGAGATCCGGACCGCATTTCGGTCCGAAGCAAGAACCCGACTGCTCTTGATGGTGGCCGACGGGATGGGAGGACATCGTCGGGGGGACGTGGCGAGCCGGATCGCCGTACAGAGCGTTTCCCGGACGCTCTTGCCCCTGCTGATGAGCGAGACCGACATCCCGCGCGCGATCTATCACGACCAGCTCCGAGCCGCGATCGGTCTTGCCAATCAGGCCATCATCGCGGAGGCCCAACGGCATCCGGAATGCGAAGGGATGGGGACGACCCTGAGCCTTGCGGTCGCCGATGGTCGCACCCTGCATGTCGCCAACGCAGGCGACTCGCGCGCATACATCGTCAATGCGCGAGAGATTTACCAGGTGACCCGGGACCACTCCCTCGTTCAGGAGATGGTCGACCGAGGGGAGCTCTCGCCCGAGGACGCGCGGCACCACCCGAGGAAGAACGTGATCACGATGGCCCTCGGGGTCTACGACGAAGTGACGCCGGACATCGGATGCCTCACCGTGGAGCCCAGCGACAGCATCTTGCTGTGCTGCGACGGCCTGATCAACCACGTGGAAGACGAGGATATTCAACGTGTCGTGGTCGAGACGAGCGATCCGCAGACCGCGTGCGACATCCTAGTCGCCCTCGCAAACAAGGGCGGCGGGACGGACAACATCTCGGTCATCATCGCGCGGGCACCCGATCAAGTTCCATGAGAGGAGGGGCAGGTCGGTGTGTAGAACGAAGGAGGGTCTGGTTTCCTGTTTCCAACGCAACGGCCCGGCGAAGCCCCTGGACCACGGACGGGGCCGCACGCGGCCGAGGTGTGCGATGAACGGAGACAACTGTGATCGGGAGGCGGTCCCTTGAAACGGGTGTACTTCCTCGTCGCAATCGCAATCCTGCAAATCATCGCCGGATCGCTCTTGCTCCTGGGTGCCGCACAGCCCGTTCGGATATCCACCGACATCGTCGTCCAATCCGGGATGTACCACCAGGACGAATTTGGCATCTTGGGGACGGGACAGATGAGCGGCAACCTTTCCGAACTTCAGAGTCAGTCCTTCGACGTCTTCGTTTTCGATGACCCCGGCTACGCGTCGTTCCGCGATGGCTCGAATTCGTTGCCTCCCCTCTTCGAAAAGAGTGGAACGCACATCGTCTTTGATTTCGGTCTTGCCGGACCAGGAAACTATCACGTTGTGATCGTCGGTTCTCCAACGCGGCAACCGCTTCAGGTTCATGTCGAGTTGACCGTCGTAGGCTTGAAAACAGGCGACACCCTTCTCGCCCTCGTCGTGCTCGTCGGCGGTTTGGGGCTCATGGCCGCCTCCCTGATGTTGAGCGTAGGGGCGTGGCGTCGTGCCCTCTCAGCCCCCGCTCCTACTTCGGAACCGGCCCCTGATCCGGCCTCTGATCCAGCCTCCGATCCGGTCGCCGACACAGCCCCCGATCCGGCCCCGGACCCTCCGGCGGCCCCTCAGGATCCCCCCGACGACAACACCCGAATCTATTGAGCCATCACTTCCTGCGAGGTGGATCGAATCCGCTCACCAGTATTGCCGGTGGTCGTCCCGCATCGTCTCCTGACGTACCATGTCCTCGAGAACGCGCGGGTGCCTCGAAAACGCAGGCAGGCGGGCGCCGTGCGGCCGGGCCAGTTCGCTGACCGTGGCATCGTCTCCCGCGAGTTGCCCGAGCCCGCCCTCCGATCCGTGGCCTGGTGCCCAGGAAGCGACGCAAGACACGCCCGACGACAAACCCCGGGTCTGCTGATCCGGCGTCCGGCGCCGACGCAGGTTGTTATCCCGGCGATAACAAAGGAACAAGAGACTGCAACCGATGGTGTTCAGTTCCAAGAAGATGTAAACGTCCGGAAGAATATCTTCCTCTCACGTTCAGGCACTTCTGTGTCGTCCACAGGGGCAGCGGACCCGCGGGAACCAAGAGCGCGGAAAGCGGCGTTGATGATACTATTTGTGGGGATCCTGGTCCTCGCGTTCGCGGCCTACCTGAACGTGACACCGTCCGCGGCGATCGACGGCGCGCAGTCCGCGGCGACGAGCGGACTGTCGTCGTGGAATCCCAATGTAACCTGTGCGGCCGATTTGGTCACGATCCAGGACGTCCTCGGGTCGGCCTATCCGCACCAGGCCCTCAGCGGCAGCCGGTATCAGCATAACGCGACCTCGGGCGGGATCCCGCTCGAACGGTCTCTCTCGCCCCCTTGTACGATCACGAACATCACTGGCGCAGTCCTCTCTCCGTTCGTCCAAATCAACGGAGTCTCCCTGTACGGCTATGGCGTCAAGACCACGGATTGCTCGGGATGGTATTCCAAGCAGAACGGCGGCCAACGTTATCCGGGCAACAAGACTTTCTGTACGAACGCGGGACAGATCATCACCCTTGGGACGACGAGCGGGTACATGAAAATCGAGATCGATCGGGATTGGTTGGGGAAAGGCTACTGCGGACCGAATGTGCCCTCGTGCAACAATGAGACGCTCGGCCAGGAACAGTCGAACGGCAGCATTTCCCTCGACGTGCAGGGGTTCGTCTTCTGGGAGGGGCCGTACCACTGGGAACTCCACCCTTTCACCGCTTGGAAACTTTCGAACTCCCCGCCCCCGCCGCCTCCGAATTCGCCCCCTTCGGCTCCGCAGAACCTCGCGGCCAC
>Ga0209469_1000053_pt1 | contig 66587 bp, 65 predicted proteins | sample GraSoiAngelo_123_FD_185880 | JGI IMG/M metagenome (GOLD analysis project Ga0209469, IMG submission 185880) | Grasslands soil microbial communities from the Angelo Coastal Reserve, California, USA - 14_0927_02_40cm (SPAdes) (version 2) | ecosystem: Environmental > Terrestrial > Soil > Grasslands ... | reverse complement strand
AGCACGGGGAAGAGAAGCAGCGCGGTGCCGAGGTCCGGCTGCTTGACGATCAGCGCGACGGGCACCACGAGCACCGGCACCGTCAGCGCCAGCGTCGTCTTGCCTACCGGCTGCGCCCAGCGCGACGTCAGCACCCACGTGGCCATCAGCACGAAGCAGAGCTTGAAGACCTCCGAGGGCTGCACCGACATCGGCCCGAGCAGGATCCAGCGCCGCGCGCCGGAGACCGTTCGGCCCAGCACGAACACGGAGGCGAGCCCGACGAGGCCCATCACGAAAAACACGGGCGCCAGCCGCACGAGGCGGCGGTAGTCGACGGAAGCGACGGCGACCAGCGCGAAGAGTCCCAGCGTGAACCAGGCGAGCTGCCGGAAGGCGACGTTGCCGCCGGCGCGCCCGATGTGCAGGCTGGCCAGCGTCGTCGCGCTCAGGATCACGAGGCCGCCCATGGCGCCCAGCAGCGGCCAGTCCACGTTCTGCAGCAGCCGCCGGTCGATACCGCCCAGGACGGTCATGACGAGAGTTTAGCCGCTGATGTCGAGGCTCGCGACCTTCTCGAAGAAGATCGCGTTGTAAATCTGGCGGGCGATCGGCGCGGCCATCGAGCCGCCGTGGCCACCGCGCTCGACGAGCACGACGATCACGACCTCGGGATCCCGCGCGGGCGCGAAGGAGGCGAACCACGCGTGGTCCTGTCCCTTCTCCGACTTCGAGTTGGCGATCGTCTGCGCCGTGCCCGTCTTGCCGGCGATGTCGAGGCCGGGAATGCGCGCGGCGATGCCGGTGCCGTTGCTGGTGTTCACGACCGCCCACAGGCTCCGACGCAGGAACGCCCAGACGGCGGGGTTCAGCTCGACGTGCCCGTTGACGGTGCCGGCGTCGCTCCACACGACGCCGCGATCGGGCCGCTCGATGCGCTGCACGAGGCGCGGCTTCCACAGCACGCCGCCGTTGGCGATGGCGGACATGAAGCGCGCGATCTGCATCGGGGTCGCGAGCAGCTGGCCCTGGCCGATCGACATGTTCACGGTCTCGCCGGCGTGCCAGACCGGCGGCTTGCCCTTGCGCAGCGACTTGGGCGCCGGGATCAGCCCGAGCTTCTCGGTGCCGAGCTCGATGCCGGTGGCGACGCCGAAGCCGAAGGCGCTCGCGTATTTCGCCATCGCAGGCGCCCCGACCTTGAGGCCGGCGTTGTAGAAGAAGACGTCGCACGACTGCGCCATGGCGCCCATGAGGTCGACGGTGCCGTGGCCCTCCTTCTTCCAGTCACGGAAGACCCGGCCGCCGAACGGAAACTCGCCCTGGCAGTGGACGCTGTCGGAGGGCGTGAGCGTCCCCTCCTGCAGCCCGGCCGCCGTGAGCACCATCTTGAAGATAGAGCCGGGCGGGTACTGGCTCTGGATGGTGCGGTTCAGCAGCGGGAATTCCGGGTCCTTCATCACGCGCAGCCACGCGTCGCGGTCGATGGTGCCGGTGAAGCGGTCGATCTCGAAGGCGGGCGTCGACACCATGGCCAGCACGTCGCCGTTGCGCGGGTCCATCACGACCACGGCGCCCGTCTTGCCCTCCATCAGCTTCTCGGCGACTTCCTGCACGCGGCGATTGACCGTGGTCACCACCTGCGCGCCCGGATGCGGCTCGGTGGACTGCACGAGCCGCACGGGCCGGCCCATCGCGTCCACCTCGATGCGCTCGCCGCCATCCTTGCCGCGCAGGAACTCGTCGAGCAGCCGCTCGAGTCCGGTCTGGCCCACCATGTCGCCGCGGCGGTAGCGGCCCTGCTTGAGCTGCTCGTCGTTCGCCTCGCGGACGTAGCCGAGCAGGTGCGCGGCGAAGCGGCTGTTCGGGTACACGCGCTGGGGCTCGACCTCCACGATCACGCCGGGCAGCTCGAGCTTCCACTCTTCCACCTTCTGCATGTCCGCGATGGATAGGCCGCGGCGGATGCGAACGGGCAGGAACGAGTCCGACGACACCTTGGCCACCGCGTCCTGCAGCTCCTGGAATGGGATCTGGAGCAGCACGGCCAGCCGGCCGAGCGTCGCGTCGCGCTTGTCGAGATCGCGCTCGAGCTCGCGCGGGATCAGCGACAGGGTGAACGCGGGCCGGTTGTCGACGAGCGGCAGGCCGTTGCGGTCGAAGAGGATGCCGCGCGGCGCGGCGATGGGCCGGATGCGGATGCGGTTCTTGTCGGAGGCCTCCTGGAAGCGGCCGCCCTCGAGGACTTGCAGATACCAGAGCTGGCACACGATCACGAGCAGCGCCACGCTCACCGCGATCGACATCCCGACGATGCGCTTGCGCCCGGGGTCGTGGCTTTCCGGCAGCCCGCCCCGATAGCCGGGCCCGCTCCAGCTGTTCACGAGGGACGGCTCCGCACGGCCTCGGCCCACGCCAGCGCCAGCACGAGGGCGGCGCCGAGGAAACCGTTGTAGAGCGCCTGCGGCACGATCACGTACATCAGCAGCCCGCCGAAGGGCGCCGGGAAGTGGAAGAGCTGCAGCAGGCCGAAGCGCGCGAGTCCCTCGAGCAGCGAGAGCAGCACGAGGCCGGGCACCTGCACGAGCGGCTGGCTCACGGTCAGCCGTTCGCCGAGCGCCCCGATGGCGAAGCCGATGACCGCCTTCGTCAGCGCCTGCACGCCGAGGAGCCCGCCGGTGGCGGCGTCCTGGAGCAGCCCCGCCGCGAAGCCGGCCCCGCAGCCGAACTCCGGCCCGCGGCGCAGCGCGAGCAGCACCACCACGATGAGCGGGATGTCGGGCGCGACGTCCGCGATGCGGAGCGCGGAGCCGACGGTAGCGTGAGCCACCCCGCCGCCGAGCACGGCGATCGCGAGGAAGGTGCGCATCAGCCGTCGCTCTTGAACGACGCGGCGACGTCGCGCATGATGCCGCCGGTCAGCAGGAGCACCTCGTCGATCCGCGCGAAGTCCACGGCCGGCGTGACCTGCGCGTAGTTGAAGAGCGCCGAGCCGCGGTCGTCGATGGTGCGCACACGGCCGATGGGGATCCCGCCGGGGAAGAGCCCGCCGAGGCCCGAGGAGACGACGAGGTCGCCGATCTGGAGGCCGCCGCCGTCGCGCGGCATGTACTTGAAGCGCAGCGTGCCGCGCGGCTCACCCTCGATCACGCCCGGCGTGCGCGTGCGCACGACGTGCGCGCCGACGCTGGAGGCCGGATCGGTCAGCACCTGGACCACCGAGGAGCCCGTGCGCACGTCGACGATGCGGCCCACGAGGCCGTCGGGCGCGATGACGGCGGTAAGGCGCGCGACCGCGTCGCCGCGCCCGCGGTTGACCGTGAGCGAGCGCACCCAGCCGCCCCATTCGCGCGCGATGATCTCTCCGGCCATGGTCTCGAGCGGCAGCGACTCCTTGAGCGTGAGCAGCCGGCGCAGCCGATGGTTCTCGGCGTCGGTCTCCGTCACCCGCAGTGCCTCCACGCGCAGCCGCTGGCTCTCCTCGCGCAGCCGGCGGTTCTCGACGCGGACGTTCTTCCAGTCGCGGTAGGTGCCCCAGACGCCGAGGGTGGCGCGGTTGATGCGGGCGAGCACCGTCTGGACCGGCGTGGTCACCACGGCGAGCGCGTCGGCGGCGCCGCCGACGCTGCCGCGCATCTGGAGCGTGAGGAGCAGCAGGCAGACGCCGGCGATGATGCCCAGCAGTGCCAGTGCACGAATCCTCACGTCGACCTCCCCGGGAGGCGACCTCCGACTACGCGGGGATGGCGACCTTCTTCAGCAGATCGAGCTCGTCCAGCACCTTGCCGGTGCCGAGCGCCACGCACGACAGCGGATCCTCACCCGGCGTCACCGGCAGGTTGGTCTCCTGCCGCAACAGATGGTCGAGGCCCCGCAGCAGTGCGCCGCCGCCCGTGATCACGATGCCCTTGTCCACGATGTCGGCCGCGAGCTCGGGTGGCGTGCGCTCCAGACAGGTACGGACGGTCTCCACGATCGTCATCACCGGCTCCCGCAGCGCTTCGCGGATTTCCTCGTCGGTGATCACGATGGTCTTGGGAATGCCGTCGATCAGGTCGCGCCCCTTCACTTCCATCGTCCGGCGCTCGCCGCCCATCGGGTAGGCCGACCCGAGGGTCACCTTGATCTCCTCCGCGCGGCGCTCGCCGACCAGCAGGTTGTAGTGCTTCTTGATGTACTGCACGATGGCCTCGTCCATCTCGTCGCCCGCGATGCGGACCGACTTCGAGTAGACGATGCCCGACAGCGAGATGACGGCGACCTCGGTGGTGCCGCCGCCGATGTCCACGATCATATTGCCGCCCGGTTCCTGGATCGGCAAGCCCGCGCCGATCGCGGCCGCCATCGGCTCCTCGATCAGGTACACCTCGCGCGCGCCCGCCTGCATGGCGGAGTCGCGCACGGCGCGCTTCTCGACCTGCGTGATGCCGGACGGAACGCCGACCACGATGCGCGGCCGCACGAGCGTGCGGCGGCGGTGCACCTTGGAGATGAAGTAATGCAGCATCTTCTCGGTGACGTCGAAGTCGGCGATCACACCGTCCTTGAGCGGCCGGATGGCCACGATGTTGCCCGGCGTGCGGCCGAGCATCGCCTTGGCTTCGTGCCCGACCGCCAGCACCGAGTGGTCGGCCTGGTGGATCGCGACGATCGACGGCTCGTTGAGGACGATGCCCTCGCCGCGGACGTAGACCAGCGTGTTCGCCGTTCCGAGGTCCACCGCGAGGTCGTTCGAGAACATTCCGGCCAGCAGGTTGTAGAACATCGGCTCTCCATCTGTTCTGTACGGGTTACGGCGCTCCGAGGTGTCGGTAACATTAGCACAGTCCGTGCCAGACCTCCAGAAAAAGTCAGGATTTCCAGTAATTTAGGCCGGATCTAGGCTGTTCGGCGGCACTGGCAATCCCTGAAAAGGAAAAGATTTTCAGCGCGTTGTGGACGCCAGACGACGGCACTCTGAGGGCATCGATCCACCCGCGCGGTGGCTCCCGCGCAGGGCGGGCGAGGCGGGCGCCGACTGGAACTTCATGCCAGTAGTCTCGTCCAGAATGGCACCTATCGTGACGTCAAGCGTCACCCGACGGCCGGAGATCACGGACTTTGCACCTGCTCGCGATCTCGCTTGGGGGCGATCGTATCGCGGTAAAGCCGGGCCGCGTCCTTGATCACCCGCTCGGCGTCGGCGTGCCCGCGGATGCGCCCGACCTCCACGGTCTTCTGCTCGAGCACCTTGTAGTCGAGAAAGAAGCGCTCCAGCTCCCTGAGCCGGTGCGGCGGCAGCTCCGCGATGTCCTGGTAGTGTGCGTACTCCGGGTCGTCGACGTGCACGGCGATGACCTTGTCGTCCTGGCCCTTCTCGTCGCGCATGGTCATGACGCCGATCGCCCGCGCGCGGAGGATGCAGAGTGGCACCACCGGCTCCTGGCCGAGCACGAGCACGTCGAGGGGGTCGCCGTCCTCGCAGTAGGTCTGCGGCAGGAAGCCGTAGTTCGCCGGGTAGTGCACGGCGGAGTGCAGCACGCGATCGAGCCAGAGCAGGCCCGTGCGCTTGTCGAGCTCGTACTTCACCTTCGAGCCCTTGGGAATCTCGATGATCGCGCGGAAGTGACGCTCGACGTGGTCGCCCAGCTCGACGTCGTGCCATGGGTGCATAGCACAGCCGATGATACCCTGCGACGGTGATCGAGGGCGCGCCACGGCGCCGCCGGGGCGCGACGAGCGATGGGGGCTTTGATCGAGGCGCGCCACGGCGCCGCCGGGGCGCGACGAGCGATGGGGGGTTTGGGGGCCATTTCGGGGCCCCCATGAAAATGGACTTCGAGGCGTGGTTCGACAAGGGTGTGACCGACGGGCTGCCCGTGGTGCCGCCGACGCGCGAGCGCGTCGAGTCGATGCTGACGGCGACGCGCCGAGTGCGCGACGAGCTGCTCGGCGAGATGCCGCCCAACTACGGACGCGTCACCGTCGAGAAGGCCGCCGTGAACGCGGTGATGGCGGGCTGCCGGCCGGAGTACCTGCCGGTCGTGCTGGCCGCCGCGGAGTGCGCGTGCGAGCCCGCGTTCAACCTGCACGGCGTGTCGACCTCCACGCATTTCTCGGCACCGCTGATCGTCGTGCACGGGCCGGTCCGCCAGCGCATCGGCCTCAACTGCTCGTTCGGCGTCTTCGGCCCGGGCTACCGCGCCAACGCGACGATCGGCCGCGCGCTGCGCCTGCTCATGATCAACGTCGGCGGCGCGCGGCCGGGCGAGATCTCGATGTCGACGTTCGGCCATCCTGGCCGCTACACCTACTGCATCGGCGAGCACGAGGAAGCCAGCCCGTGGCCGCCCTATCACGTCGCGCGCGGCCTTGCCCCGGGCTCGAGCGCGGTGACGCTGTTCGCCGGCGAGGCCCCGCACGGCATCTCGGACCACTCGAGCCGCACCGCGAAGAGCCTCGCGGGCTCGCTCGGCTGGTCGATGGCAGGGCTCTGGAACAGCAAGCACTTTCCGCTCTACTCGCACACGATGCTCGTCGTCGGCCCCGAGCACGCGCGCACGTTCGCCGACGATGGCTGGAGTCGGGACGATCTGGCACGTCACCTCTATAACACGATCCGCATGCCCTATCGCACGCTGCTCCCGGACGAGCATCACGGCGAAGGGACTAACCTTAGATTCGGAAAGACAGCGCCGGCGCCCGACACGCTGGTCAGTAAATTCCCATCTGTCGACGAAATCCACATCATCGTGGCCGGCGGCACGGCCGGACGCTTCTCGATGGCCATCCCGGGCTGGCTCGGCACCAGGAACGGCTCGCGCCCCTTGACGCGGCTGGTAGAGTTTGAGTGACGCACCACGCCGCCCGCCAGAATTCGGTTGACAGGTTCCCTGCCCCATGTAATTCTTGCCGCGGTTCAGGTTCACACGGAGTCGATACGATTGACGAGATCGAGACACACGCCGCGCGGACCAAAAGTCGCGCGGCGTTTTTTTGTTTTGTAGCTTGCCTGCCAATACCGGCAGGTAACCCCGCGATTCCCGCGGGCGCACGCAGGGGCTGAAGACCCCCGAAGAGAGAGGTCAGAAGGAATGGCACAGGGACAGGTGAAGTGGTTCAACGATGCAAAGGGTTACGGGTTCATCACGCAGGAGGGCGGCGAGGACGTCTTCGTGCACTACAGCGCCATCCAGGCTCAGGGCTTCAAGTCCTTGGCCGAAGGTGACCGGGTCGAGTTCGAGGTGACCCGCGGCCCCAAGGGTCTTCAGGCAGCGAACGTCCGCAAGGTTTAGGTCCTACCCCTGTCGCTTCCGCCCGGGCCCGCCGGCGGGCCCGGGTGCTCTTCGAAGTACCTGCCAGGTAGAAGCCTCAGATCGAGACCAACGAGAAAGGTAAACGACCCCAAATGATCTGTTCGTTCAACCAGCTGCACCTCAGCGCGCCCATGCTCGACGCCATCGCGCGCGCGGGCTACATCACGCCCACGCCGATCCAGGCGCGGGCCATCGGCATCGCACTCGAAGGCAAGGACCTCATCGGCTGCGCCCAGACGGGCACCGGCAAGACGGCCGCCTTCGCGATTCCGACCATCGAGCGCCTCTGCGCGTCCCGTCCGGGCGCCGGCGCCCGCGCCCTCGTGCTCGCGCCGACGCGCGAGCTGGCGCTGCAGATCGCCGAGCACTTCGCGATGCTCGGCGCCGCGCGCGGCCTCCGCACGGTCACCCTCATCGGCGGCGAGCCGATGGGGCCGCAGCTGGCCGGGCTCGCGCGCCGTCCCGACGTCATCGTGGCCACGCCGGGCCGGCTCTTCGACCACCTCGAGCGCCGCAGCGCCACGCTGAGCTCCGTGCGCATCGTCGTCCTCGACGAGGCCGACCGTATGCTCGACATGGGCTTCGCGCCTCAGGTCGAGCGCATCCTGGCCGTCACGCCGCTCGACCGCCAGACGCTCTGCTTCTCGGCGACCATGCCCGAGGAAGTGGAGCGCCTCGTGCGCAAGCACCTCTCGCGCCCCGAGCGCGTGGAGGTCGGCACCGTGGCCAAGCCCGTGGCCGCCGTCACGCAGCGCCTCTACGCGACCGACAACCGCGAGAAGATGCCGCTGTTGCTGCAGCTCCTGGGCGAGGAGCGCGGCCAGACGCTGGTCTTCACCCGCACCAAGCACCGCGCCGACCGCCTGGCGCGCGCCGTGGCCGCCGCCGGCCATCGCGTCACGCGGCTGCACGCCGATCGCACGATGTCGCAGCGCCGCGAGGCGCTCGACGGCTTCCGCGCCGGCCGCTACCGCATTCTCGTGGCCACCGACATCGCCGCGCGCGGCATCGACGTGCCGGAAATCGCGCACGTGGTCAACTTCGACCTCCCGCATACGCCGGAGGATTACATCCACCGCATCGGCCGCACCGCGCGCGCCGAGGCGACCGGGCAGGCGACGAGCTTCGCCGTGCCCGAGGAACGGGACCAGTTGCGCGCCATCGAGCGGCATCTCGGCCACCCCGTGCCGCGGAGCTGAAGCAGAAGCTCGCAACACCCGACCATGATGGTCGGATCAACAAGGGGCGCAACGACGCCCCGGAGGACAGTAGAGATGGCAACCGGTACCGTGAAGTGGTTCAACGACGCGAAGGGCTTCGGCTTCATCACCCAGGAAGGTGGCGAGGACGTCTTCGTGCACTACAGCGCGATCCAGGCGCAGGGCTTCAAGAGCCTCGTCGAGGGTGACCGCGTGGAGTTCGAAGTGACGCGCGGCCCGAAGGGTCTGCAGGCGGCGAACGTCCGCAAGGCCTAGCGCGCCCGGCGCCGCCCGTGCGCGCGCGCGGGCGGCGCCGGCCGCTCGATTACAGACGGTCGATCACGAGAGATCGACCCAGACCGTCTTGACTTCCGTGTACTGCTCCAGTCCCGCCGCGCCCATCTCGCGCCCGAAGCCGGATTCCTTGAAGCCACCGAAGGGCAGCGCGGCGTCGAACAGGTTGTAGGCGTTCACCCACACCGTGCCGGCGCGGATCGTCTGCGCGGCGCGCAGGGCCTTGGCGACGTCGCGGGTCCACACGGCGGCGGCCAGCCCGTACGTCGTGTTGTTGCCCTCGGCCAGCCCCTCCTCGAGTGACTTGAACGGGATGACCGACAGCACGGGGCCGAAGATCTCCTCGCGCGCGATCTTCATCGAGTTGCGCACGCCGTCGAAGATGGTCGGCTGGATGAAGTAGCCCTTGCCGTTGCCGACGGTGGCCCGGCCGCCGCCGGTCACGAGGCGCGCGCCCTCCTGCTTGCCCGCCTCGATGTAGGACAGCACGGTCTCCATCTGCGCCTTCGACACCACGGGACCCATGCGGGTGGCTTTGTCCATGGGATCGCCGACGGTGAGCCCCTTCACGCGGTCGGTGAGCTTGGACATGAAGGCGTCGTGGATGGAGTCCTCGAGGAACAGCCGTGAGCCCGCGGCGCACACCTCGCCCTTGTTGTAGAAGATCCCGGTGAGGGCGCCCTTCACCGCCGCCTCCATGTCGGCGTCGGCGAACACGATGTTGGGCGACTTGCCGCCGAGCTCGAGCGAGAGCCGCTTCAGCGTGCCCGCCGCCTCGCGCATGATCTGCTTGCCGACCTCGGTGGAGCCCGTGAACGCGATCTTGTCCACGCGCGGGTCGCGCACCATGGCCATGCCGACCTTGCCGCCGGGACCCGTCACCACGTTGACCACGCCCTCGGGCACGCCCGCCTCCTGGCAGAGCTCGGCGAACTTGAGCGCGGTGAGTGGCGTCTGCGACGCGGGCTTCAGCACGATCGTGTTGCCGGCGGCGAGGGCGGGCGCGAGCTTCCACGACGAGAGGAGGAAGGGGAAGTTCCACGGCACGATGGCGCCGACCACGCCGACGGGCTGGCGGAGCGTGAACGTGAAGGCGCCCGGCCGGATGGCCAGCGTCTCGCCGTGGATCTTCGTGGCCCAGCCCGCGAAGTAGCGGAACACGTCGGCCGCGAACGGAATCTCGACCTTGCCCGAGTCGAACATCGTCTTGCCCGTGCAGAGGCTCTCGAGCTTCGCCAGCTCGTCGAGATTCTTGGTGATGAGGTCGCCGAGCCGCCAGACGATGCGGCCGCGCTCGTGCGCGCTCAGCTTCGGCCACGGCCCGGAGTCGAAGGCCTTGCGCGCGGCCGCCACCGCGGCATCGATGTCGCGCTCGTCACCGCGGCCGACCTGGGTCAGCGGCTCCTCGTTGGCGGGGTTGATCGGCTGGTAGGTCTCGCCCGAGGCCGGAGCCTGCCACTTGCCTGCGACGAAGATCTCTCCTGCGTTCATCGTGTCGACCTCGTGGGGCGTGTCGCCCGTGGTTGCTTGAACGATTGTTCGAAGTGGCGCGTCATGGACTCTTCGAGCGCGCTCCGGAACGTCCGGTAGCGCGCGAGGAACCGCTTGCCGGGCTCCGTCAGCCGCATGCCGCTCTCGGGGCCGCCGCCCGCCGCGCGCTCCACGAACTTGAAGCCGGCCGCGTGCTCCAGCTCGCGCAGGTAGCCCCAGGCATTGCGGTACGACATCTCGAACGCCTTGGCCGCCTGCTTGAGCGAGCCGCGCTCCTCGATGGCCTCCAGCAGCCGCGCCCGGCCGTCGCCGAACTTGAGATCCTCGCCGAACGTCACCCAGACCTTGAGCTTCGGCTTCATGACAGACCCCGATCTTACGTCACGAACACGTCTCTGTCGCGTCACGCCGCCAGCATCTTCGCCTGCGGTAACAGGGCCGCGCCTCGGCCGCATGGCGTTCGAGAACGTCGTGGCGAGCCCGTATCCGCAAGACAGGACGGTCGTCGTGCTCACCGACGACGGCTCGCTGAGCACGGCGCCGATCGCCGCCAACTTCTCGGGAGAGGTCTACGTCTACGTCGGTACCAAGACCACGCACGACCATCCGGTCGAGCAGGCGGGCCTGACCAACGGCACGCTCTCCGGCATCGTTCAGCGCGCGGCGATGGCCAGGGCGATCCGCTCCGGTGTCATCGGCAGCTCGGTGAGGCGCACGCCGGCGGCGTCCTCGATGGCGTTGGCGATGGCGGCCGGCGCGGGGACGATGGGGGGCTCGCCGACGCCGCGCGCCCCGAACGGGCCAGCCGGTGACGGCTTCTCGACGATGATGCATTCGATGTTCGGCAGGTCGGCGGCCGTCAGCTTGCGGTAGTCGAGCAGGCTCGGGTTCATCAGCCGGCCCTTGTCGTCGTACATCAGGCCCTCGGTGAGGGCGATGCCGAGGCTCTGCACGGCGCCCCCCTGCATCTGCCCCTCGCACGCGAGCGGGTTGATGGCCTTGCCCACGTCCTGCGCGACGACGAACTCGTGCAGCGTGACCTCGCCCGTGTCCGGGTCCAGCTCGATCCGCGCGAGCTGGCCGGCGAAGGCCGGGGCCTGCTGCGTGAAGGCGGGGTTGGCCACGCCGAGCACGGGCGGGACCTTCGACATATAGAGGTTGCCCTTCTTGCCGATGGAGGCGATGGTCACGCCCTTGTCGGGCACGCCGCGCACGACCACCTTGCCGTCCTCGATCTCGAGATCCTGCACCGCCGCCTCCAGCTCCTTGGCGGCGATCTCGAGGGTCTGCCGCCGCGCGTCCTGCGCGGCCTGCAGCACTGCCGTGCCGACCGTGTACACGGTCTTGCTGCCGGCGCTCAGCCCGGTCATCGGTGCGACATCGGTGTCGCCGGTGGTGATCTTGACGCGGTCGATGTCCACGCCGTAGGCGGTCGCGGCGATTTGCGCGAGCGCGATGTTGGTGCCCGCGATGTCCACCTGCCCCGTCAGCACGCTCAGGGAGCCGTCCGGATTGAGGCGGACGGTGGCGCTGGTCGGCTGCAATCCGCCCAGCCAGCCGCCGAGCGACAGCCCGGTGCCGCGCAGCCGGCCAGCGGGGGCGCTCTTCTTCCATTCGTCGCGCTTTTTCCAGGACGGGTGCTGGGCGAGGCGCTCGAGCACCTCGTACGCGGCGTTGCTCGCCCATGGCTGGTTGTTCGCCATCGGCTCGCCCTCGCGCTCGACGTGGCGCAGACGAAACGCCACGGGATCCTGCCCGATCGCGTCGGCGATCTGGTCCATGTGCGAGTCGATGGCGTAGATCGTGTGCGGCGCCACCGGGGCCCGATACGCCGCAATGCTCGGCTTGTGAGTCAGCACCTCGAAGCCGCGCACTTCGAAGGCCGGCCACTTGTAGAGGCTGGCCAGGAAGACCGCGCCCACCGCGAGCACGGCGCCGGAGAACGCGCCCGACTCGATGATGATCTCGCCGTCGAGCGCCATCAGCGTGCCGTCGCGCTGGACGCCGGTCTTCAGCTTGATGATGACTTGAGGAGCCGGCATGCCCGCCACGAGCTCCTCGCGGCGGGTCATCACGTAGCGTACCGGCCGGCCGGTCACCCGCGCGAGCTCGGCAGTGACGGGCTCGCAGAGCGCGCGGATCTTGCCGCCGAAGCCGCCCCCGCACTCCACGGGGATGACCTTGATGCGGTTCTCCGCGATCTCGAGCACGTCGGCGACCTCGCTGCGCGTGTTGAACGAGCCCTGCGTGCTCGCCCACAGCGTGAGCTGGCCGGTCGTGTCCCACTGCGCGAGCACGGCGTGGGGCTCGAGGTAGCCCTGGTGGACCATCGGCACACGGTACGTCTTCTCGATGACGACGTCGGACTCGGCGAGCCCCTTGGCGACGTCGCCGCGCGCGAGCTTGGTCTGCTGCGAGATGTTCACGGCCTTCGCCGGCTTGGCCACGGCGGCCACGCCCGAGACGCTGCCGTGGGCCTGCGCCTCGCTGGTGTCCGCCTCGGTGCCGGCCTCGGCCACCGGCGGCGCGCCGGGCTTCATCGACTCGAGCGGATCGACGGCGGCTGCCAGCACCTCGTACTCGACGTCGATGAGGTCCAGCGCCTCCTCGGCGATGGCCAGCTCGTCGGCGGCGACGGCGGCCACCGGCTGCCCCGCGAACACCACGCGGTCGATGGCGAGCACCGCGTGGGCGCGCGTCGGCGCCTTCTTCTTCAGATACGGCATGTCGGCGGCCGTCAGCACGGCGCGCACGCCGGCCAGCTCCTTGGCGCGGCTCGTGTCGATGCGCTTGATGCGCGCGTGGGCGTGCGGGCTCCGCAGCAGCTGGGCGTGGAGCAGACCCTTCGGCTGGATGTCGGCGACGTACTGCACCTTCCCCGTCACCTTCTCCGGTCCGTCGGGGCGCGGAATCGAAAGCCCGACTCCCTTGACGTCGCGCGTCGTCTTCATCACCGTCGACATGCCAGTGTCCCTTCTGGCGACGGGGGCTACGCCCCCCTCGCGCTCCCCCGGTTGCGGGCGGTACCCGCCGCTTCGGAGATCGCCTCGACCATCTTGGTGTAGCCCGTGCACCGGCAGAGGTTGCCGGCAATCGCGTAGCGGATGTCGTCCTCGGACGGCTCCGCGTTCTCGGCGAGGAGCGCGGCGGCCGCCATCAGCACGCCCGGGATGCAGAAGCCGCACTGCGGCACGCCGTGACGCACGAACGCGTCCTGCACGGGCGTGAGCGCCCCGCCGCGCGCCAGCCCCTCGATGGTGGTCACGGAGCGCCCTCGCGCCTGCATCGCGAGCACGAGGCAGCTCGCCACGAGCTTGCCATCCAAATGCACGGAGCACGCGCCGCAGTCGCCGGTGCCGCAACCCTCCTTGGGTCCGGTGAGGCCGAGGTCCTCGCGGAGCGCGTCGAGCAGCGTGACGTACGGCTGCACGAGCGCCTCGACGGGCTCGCCGTTGACGGTGAAGCTCAGGACTTGCTTGGCCACGACGAGACCTCCGTTCAGGCCGTCGCGCGCTCGAGCGCGATGGTGAGAGTGCGCCGCGTGAGAATGCGCACGAGGTGACGGCGGAATTCGGCCGAGCCGCGCTGGTCGCTGATCGGCCGGGCCGCCTCGACGGCGAGGTCGGCGGCGCGCGCGATCGCCTGCGAGGTCAGCGGCTGGCCCTCGAGCGCCTGCTCGGCCGCCGTCGCGCGCACGGGAACCGGCGCCACCGCGGCCAGCGCGATGCGCACCTTCGTGCAGACGCCGTCCGCGAGCGAAACCTGCGAGGCGACGCCGACGACGGCGATGTCGAGCTCGCGCCGCGGGGTGTGACGCAGGTAGGCGCCGCCGCTCTTCGGTCCGGTGGCGGGCACCGCGAACTCCACGAGCAACTCGTCGGGCCCCAGCACCGTCTGCCGCACGCCCTTGAAGAACGACGCCATGGGCACCCGCCGCCGGCCGCCCGCGCCGGCGATCACGGCCTCGGCGTCGAGGGCCAGGAGCGGCGGCGCCATGTCCGCCGAAGGCGCGGCGTTGCAGATGTTGCCGCCCAGAGTCGCGAGGTTGCGGATCTGAATCGACCCGACGAGCGCACCGCTTTCCGACAAGGACGGCAACGCGGCTCGCAGCTTTGCGTCGCGCTCGAGCGTGCGAGCGGTGACGGCAGCCCCGATGCGGAAGCCGCGCCGGGCGTCGCCCTCGAGCACGCGTAATTCCGCCACGCCCGAGAGGTCGACGACCGCGGCGACCTTGAGCATGCCGACTTTGAGCTGGGCGATGAGATCGGTGCCGCCGGCGAGAACCTTGACCTCCACGCCGCGGCCCTTCAGGGCGCTCAGGCAATCATCGACGCTGCCGGGGGTGACGAGCTCGAATCGACGCACGCGAAGTCTCTCCGATCGCTGAAGGTGGGGTGATTGTGGGCGATACCGCGCCGTCCGTCAAACGCTTGGACGGTACTATGCTCTGGCGAGCATAGTCAACCGGGGCGAGTGTAAAAATGAAAAGCCCCGACGATGGCTGCGGCGCGTTGGTGATGTCACTCGCGCGTCGCGCCGCCCCGCTGGTGAGGCGGGATCGTCGGGGCCGGTGGTGCCTGGACTCCCAGGCGCGCCACCTGGAGCTAGCGTGGACCCTGCCTAGGAGGCAACCACCTCACAGAGCACCGTAGGGGAACACATCGGCTGGATCACCTCCTATTCTCGGCAAGGCCACCACGCAGGCCCAGTTCCCACCTACCCCGAACCAGATGCCGACTCCCGGCCCCGGGCCCGGCCACGTCAGCCGCCGGCGGAATTGTCGGCGGGGACGCTTCAGGAGCGCTGTTGTCGCTCCGGCCGATTTGCCTCCATCCTACCCCCGGCTTTTTCTCCCTTCAAACAAAAAGTGTCAGTGGCTCACTTCACGACGATGCGCTCGCGATTCCGCTCCCACAGCGCGGCGCCGATGCCCTCGACCTTGCGCAGATCCTCGCCGCGCTTGAAGGGTCCATGCGCCTCGCGATAGTGCACGATGCGCTCGGCCACCGTGTGGCCGACGCCCTCGAGCTTCTGCAGCTCCTTCGCCGAGGCCGTGTTGATGTTGATCTTGTCGTGGCTCTCGCCGACGGCGGCGGTGGCCGTGATCGACTCGGTGACGACGGCGGCGAGCGCCGGCGTGGCCGCGAGCGCGGCCAGCAGGGTGAAGGTGACGATGCGGCGTGCCATGCGTGTCCTCCCGCGTGAGCGTGCACTGCGTGCTCGAGGAAGTTCGAGCGGCGCCATTGCACGGCGCGCGGCGTGGCGCGTCAATGTCCAACGTCTCTCACACGTATCGAGGACTGCACAGATGCGGAGGGCGACCCGGAACGAGTGAAGAGCTACCCGCCGATCGGCCCAGTCAAATGATGCCAAAGAAGTGGTTCAGAGCTTCGGCGGTTTGTTCGGGAGCCTCTTCCGGGAAAAAGTGGCCGGCCTTGAGCGGGCGTCCTTGAACATCGTCGCCCCAGGCTTGCCAAAGCGCGATGGGTCCAGATTCCTCGACGTACCAAGTATCAAGCGCCCCTCTCGCGCTCCACAGGGTCAGGAGAGGGCAGACGATCCGACGCCCGCCGGCACGATCCGCCTTGTCATGCTCGCGGTCGATGGTGGCGGCGGCTCGATACTCCTCACAGATCGCATGTGCGTGAGCGGGATCTCGAAGAGCCTGAACATAGGCCGCACGAACCTCCGGAGGGAACACAGCCGAGGGAGAGCCCCATCCCCCGAGCGCATCATCGACGATGGCTTCAGGGGCCGCCGTCAGGATGCGTTCTGGAAGTGGTTCAGCCTGAGCGAGCAGCGACCAAGGCCAGAAGGCGAGCGCGAACCTTGCGTCGGCGCGGGCCCAGACCGTCTCCGTCGGCAAGATGTCGAGAACGGCGAGCCGGTCGACGCGATGTGGATGGTCAAGAGCCATCCGATAGGCGACACGACCGCCACGATCGTGTCCCGCAACCGAGAAGCGCGGAAATCCAAGCCGCTCCATGACGGTCACCATGTCTTGCGCCATGGCTCGCTTCGCATATGGTGCATGGTCCGGCGTGGAGACCGGGCAGCCGCTGCGCCCGTAGCCGCGAAGATCGGCGCAGATGACCGTAAAGTTGCGAGCAAGCAGCGGCGCGACGCTGCGCCACATCAAGTGTGTCTGCGGAAAACCGTGCAACAAGAGGATCGGCGGCCCGGATCCGTACGAGCGTACGAAGATGATGGTCTCACCCGTCTGGATCTCGGCGGCTGCGAAGTCATCCATCATTTCAGTCTATGATGGTCCAGTGCCCCAGAGTGACGCTCCCCGCCGAAGGATCCTCGTGGTCGATGACGAGCAGGACATCATCGACATTCTTCAGGAGCACTTGGCGACGACCTACGACGTCACGTCGGCCCGCGACGGCAGGCGAGCGCTCGAGTTGGTCCGCGCCACGCGTCCCGATCTCATCTTCCTCGACATCGCCATGCGGGGCATCGACGGGATGGATGTCCTGAAGGCCGTGAAGGATTTCGACCCGACCATCCCTGTCATCACGATCACCGCGAACACCGATACCTCTCTCGCGGCGGAGGTCATCAAGCGCGGAGCCTTCAGCTATCTCCCGAAGCCGTTCGACTTCAGATACCTGGAGCATCTCGCCGCGTCAGCATTGAGTCGCTGACTGTCGTTCTACGTCACCATCGTGACCACTCGGCACGTACCCGAGCCTCGCGTGTTCGACTAACTCGCCGACTTTGCTGCCCTGGTGACGTGGCGCGGCCTTTGCTCAGAACCCCCATCGCAACAGCATCCACCCTTAAAGGTTCCGTTCTCAACGGAGGCGCCGCGTGGTCGAACGTCGTCGTTGGTCGCGCCGACAGGTTGTCTGGTCAGCACGGCTGTTGATCGGCGACGGCAAGGTGATCGCTGCCAGGGCGATGGATGCCAGCCTGCACGGACTGCGAATCGCGCTCGATGAGGGCGCTCACGCCTCGACCATGATCCGTCACGGAGAGAGCTGCGCGGTCGAGGTTCACGTCCCTGACAGCGAGGCAAGATTCTTCCGGCAGGGCGAAGTTCGTCACTTCGGCGAGCACGGCGTCGGGCTCGCCATCGCGGACCCGCTGCCTGCGGCCCTCGTGTCGTTGCTCGGCAAGGCGGTCAGTGACACGCCGGCCGCGTCGCCGAAGGCGAGGGGCGACGACACGGCTTCGATGATGTTGCGGCTGCGGCGGCTCGTCTCGGCGCTCTTCCGCCGCTGACCGTATCCGCGCACCACACACCGTTCGGACAGCTATTTCTGGTCCAAGAACGCTTCCATCTCCGCGAGAAACCGCTCGTCCGAGTAGAGACCGCCGTTCTTGGTGAGGACGCGCTCGAGCACCTCGGGCGCCGTCGCGCGCTTGACCGCACGTCCGTTCGTGAAGAGCACGAAAACGACGTCGTCCTTGACGTCGTAGGCGCGTGCCACGTGCGGGTGCGCGGCGATATCGACGCGGAAGACGGTGAGGATCCCTTTCCTCCGCGCACTGAGGCTCGTGAAGACGCCATCGGCGCCGTCGCAGCCGTTGGCCGCGTCGAAGTACACGAGCGCCGGCAGCGTGCCCTTCAGCACGCGGCGATCGAAATCCTGTTCGCCAACCGTCTGCCACCTGCCGTTGCCGGCCGGCGGGTCATAGCCCAAGAGCTGCCACACGTAGTCGAGGCCCCAGCCCTGGCCATGGACATCCTGAACCGAAGCGGACAGGAGCACGGCCACGGCGATCGCGCAGCTGAGGATCCGACGCAGGAGGAACGCGGGCGCTCGGGCGACGGGCATCTTCCACATCGATGCACCTCCTGGTTCCCGTCCTTCATTATATGAAAAGGCGGCCGGATTACGAAAAAGTGGCCGGCGGCGAGCGGCACTACCCGATCACGTGATCCGCTCGCAGCAGGAGCGCCGGGGGATCGTGAGAGGCCGGTGGTACTGGCGCTACGCTCCCCGGGCTGGCGCTGGCGGGCTGGAGACAGGATGCATGAGGGCGCCGATCGTCGCGCAGAGATCATCGAGGTCCAACGGCTTCTGAAAGTACGCGGCGAAGCCGCCGAGCCTCACCCCGGCAAGCTGGTCGGCGGAGCTCGTGATGGCGATCACGGCGACGCCGCCACCCTTGTCGTGCGGTTGCTGACGCAGCCAGGCGACGAACGCTGCGCCCGACTCCCCGACAAGCGCGGCGTCGGTGACGACCAGATCGATCTTGACCGTCCCCACATACGCACGCGCGTCGAGAGTGTCGCCGGCCATCAGCACGCGGGCGCCGCACATCGTCAGCACGTCGGCAAGCGCCTGGAGGCTGTCGGCTTGGTCCTCGATGACGAGGATGATGGAGCCAAGGCCCCGCGCCCTCGCAAGAAATTTGTTCGCTTGCGCTCGGCGTGACCGGGTCCAACGTTCGCGGCGTGCCCCCACCGTAGACGGCGGCGGCTATACTGCCGGCGACGGGGAGAGGAGGCGGCGCGATGCTCAAGGACTTCCGGGCGTTCCTGATGCGGGGCAACGTGGTCGATCTCGCGGTCGCCGTCGTGATCGGCGCCGCCTTCGGCGCCATCGTGACGTCGTTCGTGAAGGACATCCTGATGCCGCCGATCGGGCTGGTGCTCGGCCGCGTCAACTTCGACGACCTGTTCGTGACGTTATCGGGCGCCTCGTATCCGTCGCTGGCGGCCGCCAAGGCGGCCGGCGCGCCGACGCTGAACTACGGCGCCTTCCACGAAGGAATGCCCACAGTGCGCGATGGTGATCCCGGTGCGCGCGGTGCGCTGCCCGCACTGCACTAGTAACGTGGGGGGCCCCGAGATGGCCCTCCACACCCCCCAACGCTCGTAGCGTCCCGGCGAAGCCGTGACGCTCCTCGATTTCGCTACTCCGGCGCGTCCGCGGCCAGGCGGTCGAGGTACGCCTGCCACTCGACGGGCAGGAGCGACTTCTTGCGCGAGTTGCAGTCCTTGCACGCGGCCACGACGTTGCCCCGCGCCGAGGTGCCGCCGCGGCCGAGCGGCACCAGGTGATCCATCGTGAGCGCCTTCGGACCCACGCGTCGGCGGCAGTAATAGCAGACGCCGTCGGATCGGCGGCGCTTCCACCACTGGCTGGCGCGCAGCTCGCGCGCCTTCGCGCGCTGCCGCCGCAGCTCCCCCGGATCGACAGGCGCGTAGAAGTCAGTCATGGCCCGCCAGCGCCGTGGAGAGCTCCTCCCACTCGCGCATGAGCCACGCCATCTGCTCCTCGGCGCTCTTGCGCTCGCCGGCCACCGCCCGCGCGCGCTCGCCGTCGACGTAGAGGGCAGGGTCGGCCAGGGCCGCGCCGATCTGCTCCAGCCGCGCCTCGAGGGCGTGGATGCGCGCCTCCACCTCCTCCACGCGGCGGCGCAGGTCGCGCACCTCGGCGCTCACGCGCTTCCGGCGAGACGGTGGGGTCGGCGTGCGCTGATCCGCGGCGGGCACGGGCGGAGCGGGCGGGCGCGCCACCGTCGGGGCCGGCGCGGGGGCCGTCGTGGCCGCGAGGTAGTCGTCGTAGCCGCCGAGGTAGCGCGTCAGCCGGCCGTGGTCGACGTGGGTGACCTCGGTGCCGATGCGATTGATGAAGTAGCGGTCGTGCGAGATGAACACGATGGTGCCCGGGAAGCCGGCGAGCGCCGCCTCGAGCACCTCGCGCGAGGCAAGGTCGAGATGGTTCGTGGGCTCGTCGAGACACAGGAGCGCGCCCGGCCGCACCAGCATCTTGGCCAGCGCCAGGCGCGCCTTCTCGCCGCCCGAGAGCACCGACACCTTCTTGTCCACGGCGTCGCCGGAGAAGAGGAAGGCGCCGAGGATGGCGCGCAGCCGCGTGTGCGGCAGCCCCGGAGCCGCGGCGACGATCTCCTCCAGCACGGTGTTCGACGACGTCAGCGCGTCGAGCTGGTGCTGCGCGTAGTAGTGAACGGCGACGTGGGCGCCGAGCGTGCGCTCGCCGCGCTCGAAGGGCAGCACGCCGGCCAGGATCTTCAGGAGCGTGGACTTGCCGGCGCCGTTCTCGCCGACGAGGGCCACGCGCTCGCCACGCTCGACCGCGAAGTCCACCCCCGCGTAGACCACGTTGTCGCCGTAGGCCTTGTGCACGCCGGTCAGCGTCGCCACGCGCCGGCCCGTGCGCGGCGGCTCGGGGAACTTGAAGTGGATCCGCCGCGCGGCGCCGGGCAGCTCGATGCGCTCGACCTTGGCGAGCATCTTCACGCGGCTCTGCACCTGACGCGCCTTGGTCGCCTGGTAGCGGAAGCGCTCGATGAACCGCTCGATCTCCTCGATGCGCTTGGCCTGGTTGCGCGCCTGCGCTTCCAGCAGCGCGTGGCGGGCCTCGCGCTCGACGAGGTAGTCGTCGTAGTCGCCCGGGTAGACGGTGAGACCCGCCGTCGACAGCTCGGCGATCGAGGTCACCATGCGGTTGAGGAAGTAGCGGTCGTGGGCGACGACGACCACCGTGCCGGCGTAGCCCGCGAGAAAATCCTCGAGCCACGCGAGCGACTCGAGGTCCAGGTGGTTCGTCGGCTCGTCGAGCAGCAGCAGCGAGGGCGCCAGCAGCAGCAGGCGGGCCAGCGCCGCGCGCATCCGCCAGCCGCCCGAGAACTCGGCGACCGGCCGCGCCAGCTCGTCGGGACGGAAGCCGAGCCCGCTCAGGATCGCCTTGGCCTGACTCTCGAGCCGGTAGCCACCGAGCGCCTCGAAGCGGTGCTGGAGGTCGCCGTAGCGCGCGGTGAGGGCGTCGGTCGGCGCCGTGGCCAGCACCGCCGCGACCTCCTCCATGTCGCGCTCCAGCGCCCAGACGTCGGCGAAGCCGGCGAGCGCCTCCGCCAGCACGGAGCCCTCGCCGCTCGCGGCGGCCTCCTGGGCGAGGTAGCCGACGGTGGTGGCGCGCGGGCGGCTCACGCGCCCCGCGTCGGGCTCGTCGAGGCCGGCCAGGATGCGACAGAGCGTCGTCTTGCCGGCGCCGTTCGGGCCGACGAGCCCGATCCTCTCCCGGTCCGCGATGCGCCACGAGAGGTCGCGGAAGAGGACCTGCCCGCCAAACGACTTGGCGATCGACTCGACGGCGATCACGCGCGCTTGATCATAGGCTCGCCTCGGACGGCGGGGATTCGGTCACAGGCTCGCCTCGCCTCTCGGCTACGGCTCGCACTGCGGCCCCGCGACGTCCTACGGCTCGCACGCTTGATCATAGGCTCGCCTCGGACGGCGGGGCCCCAGCCCCGCGACGTCCTACGGCTCGCACTACCCCATGCCCTGGACGGACTCTGGCGTGATCTTGGCGATCACGCGCACTTCCCCGGGCCGGCGGTTCGGATACTTGTCCTTGCCCATGTACTTCTTGGCCAGGGCATCGATGTGCGCGTCGGCGCCCTGTTCCGTCATCTCGGCGACGCGCCCGCGCACCTGCACGTAGCGGTACGGGTTGTCCGGGTCCTGCACCGACAGCGCGACGACCGGGTTCGCCTTGAGATTCCTGTCCTTCACCCGGCCGCGCGCCGTGTTGATGCGGACGTAGGTCCCGTCGAAGTCGCACCACACCGGAGTGATTTGCGGTCGGCCGTCGCGGCCGACGGTGGCGAGGTGGCAGAACGCCTTCTTGTCGAAGATGTCGCGGTACTTGTCGAGACTCGAGGCCATGGTCATTTCCTCCCTGCTCTGAACTGTTCCAGCACCGAGAACGCGTGGCGGATCGACTTGACGGCCAGGGTGCCGCCCATGAGCACCCCGATATCCAGCGTCTCGGCGATCTCGGCGTCCGTCGCGCCCTGGTCGAGGACCTCCTCGACGCGATGGTCGATTCAGTCGAAGCAGTTCTGCGAGACGGCCACCGCGAGCGCAGTCAGCTCCTTGTGCTTCTTGGAGAGCGCGCCGTCGGCGAACACCTCCTTGCCGATCTCGCCGAACGCGCGATAGACCTTCATCGGCGACTTCAGCATCAGGCCGTTGAGCCGCTTCTTCTCCGTGTTGCGCTCGTGGATGTGCATAGAGAGCCCTCCTGGCTGGGGGCCCCGATATGGCCCCCAGACCCCCAACGAGCCATCGCAGGCTCGCCTCGGCCGTCGAACGGCCTGCGGCTTCGCACTCCCACGCGCCCCGGGAAACCCGCGGCGCTCCTCGATATTGCTATGCCTTCGTCAGCTCGTCCCCGCGCGCGTCGGCCATCGCCCGCAGCGCGAAGAGCAGCCGCACGACGCACTGCTGGACGAGCAGCGCATCCTGCGTGAACGGGTCCGCCAGCCACTCGCGCGCCCACTCGTGGTTCTCGGCCGCGAAGCCAAGGGTGGGGGAGAGCTTCTGCAGCCGGATCAGCAGGTCGTCCTGCGGTAGCCCGGCCGCGCGCAGCCGGTCCACGACCGCGGCCCGCACGGCGGCGTTCCAGATGCCCGTCAGCCCCTCGAGCAGCGCCGCGTAGCAGGTCAGCCCTTCCTTCTGCGCCAGCGCCTGCAACACCGCGGGCACCAGCGGGTTGACGACGGTGTCCCCCTCGTCGTCGGTGCCGAAGAGCGGCCCGATGACGGGATCGGCGTTCGGCTCGTCCAGGCGCTCGACGAGCGAGGCCGCCGCGGCCGCAGGCACCGGCGTCAGCTGGGCGAGGCGATCGAGTAACGGGACGTCGCCTGGCATGCCGCCCTCCTATCCGCCGGCCCGCGTCGGCTCCTCGCGCATGTCCGGGCGCGCCAGCTCCTGGGCACGTCCCGCCGGCACGAGGAACGCGGAGGCGAGCGCGAGCACGCTGACGCCGAAGCCCACCACGAACACACCGTGCAGGGCCTCGGCCATCGGCAACCCGCTCGCGAGCCGGCGCACCATCACCGCCCCCATCACCGAGAGTCCCACGGCGCCGCCGATCGTGCGCAAAAACTGCGTCAGCGACGTCGCGGCGCCGAGGTCGGCCCGCGCCACCGCGCTCTGCACCGACAGGAGCATGGGGACGAACGTCAGCCCCATGCCGATGCCGCCGAGCAGCGCGTCCCGCATCGCCACCGTCTGGGTGAGACCGGGCGCCCAGCGCGTCAGCAGCAGGAAGGCCACGGCCAGGCACGTCATGCCGGCGACGGCCAGCGCGCGGTAGCCGACGCGGAGCACGAGACGCGCGCTCACGATCGACATGGCCACCCAGCCCAGCACGAACGGCATGAGCACGACGCCGGCCGCCGTTGCCGACATCCCGCTGACGTGCTGCAAGAACAGCGGCACGAACGAGATCGCGCCGAACATCGCCATGCCCGAGAGGAACCCATTGACGCCGGCGGCGAGCACCATGCGGTGGCGGAACAGCCGGAAGGGCACGATCGGCTCGCCCGCGCGCCGCTCCACCGGCACGAACGCGGCGAGGGCGACGGCGGCGAGGGCGAGCGGCACGAGCACGTCCGCGCCCGTCCAGACGCCGATGCGGCCGGCCTCGAGGATGCCGACGAGCAGCGCCGAGATCCCGGACGTGAAGAGCGCGACGCCGGTCCAGTCGAAGGCGTGAGGCCGCCGCACGGTCGCGTCGGGGAGCGCGCCGGCGAGCAGCGCGATGGCGACGGCGCCGAACGGCAGGTTGACGTAGAAGACCCAGCGCCACGAGCCGAGATCGGTCAGCAAGCCCCCGAGCAGCGGCCCCAGCAGCGAGGCCACCCCCCACATGCCCGACACGTAGCCCTGCATGCGCGCGCGCTGCTCGAGCCCGAACAGCTCCCCGATCATCGTCATGCCGAGCGTCATGAGCGAGCCCGCGCCGAGGCCCTGCAGCATCCGGAAGCCGATCAGCTGGACCATGTCCTGCGAGGCGCCCGACAGCGCGGAGCCGAGCAGGAAGATGCCGAGCCCGCCGAGGTAGACGGGGCGGCGGCCAAAGAGATCGGAGACGCGCCCCCAGAGCGGCATCGTGACCGTCGAGGTGAGCAAGAACCCCGAAAAGACCCAGGAGTAGATGTGGACGCCGCCCAGGCTCGCCACGACCGTCGGCATCGCGGTGGCGACCACGGTAGATTCCATGGCCGCCAGGAACACCGAGAGCATGACGCCGTAGAGCGCCCGGCGCTTGCGCGCGTCGCCGGTGACGGCCACCGCCATCTAGTGGCCGCCGGTGCAGGCGGCGCAGCGGCAGAGCGCGCGCAGGTCCGCGTACGGATAGACGCTCGCGTGCGCGTCAGACCACGTCACGGCGAGGCCCGCGTCCGTGCGGCGGATGTCCTGCGGCCACGCCTTCGCCCCCGCCACGACCTCGAGCGTCGCGCAGGCGCCGCAGCCGCAGGCGCGGCGAAGGGGCTCGAACGGATAGATCGACCCGTGGTCGTCGGCCCACGTGACGCCGAGCGCGTAGCGGCCAACCAGGTGGACGTCGCGCGGGACGTCCGGGTTGGGCTGACCGAGGATCGGCAGGCGGCCCTTCACGCCTCGCCTCCGCGCGCGGCGGCATGCAGGCGCATGCCGGCCAGCAAGTAATGGATGGCGAGGTTCTGGTGCTCGCCCCACACGCGCGAGCGCCGCCGGATCGCCTCCTCGCTCAGGGTCCGCCCGCGCCGCGCGTAGTGGTGCTCGAAGGCCTTGCGCACGGCGAGGTCGCCGGCGGGACAGACGTCCCCCCGCCCGCAGCAGCGCGCGAGGAACCAGTCTGCCGTCCAGCGCCCGAGGCCGCGCAGCGCCGTCAGCGTCGCGATGACGTCCGCGCTCGGCGCCGTGGTCAGCGCGTCGAGGTCGAGCGTGCCGCGCACCACGCCGCGCGCGAGGTCGCGAATGTACTCGCCCTTGCGCGTCGAAAACTTCAGCGCGCGATACTCGCGCAGCCGAGCGGCGGCGAGCAGGGGCGGCGTCGGGAACGCGTAGACGTCCCCACCGGGCGTCGCCACCGGCGTGCCCCAGCGTCGCACGAGGCGGGCGCGGCAGGCGAAGGCGAAGGAGAGATTCACCTGCTGCGCCGAGATCGAGCCGATCAGCATCTCGAGCGGCGTGGGCGCCAGGGTCGGGCGCATCCCGTAGAGCGGCTCCACGAGCGGGGCGAGCGCGGGATCCCCCTTCGCCATGCGGTAGAAGCCGGGCAGGTCGAAGTCGAGGCCGCACAGCCGGCGGACCTCCGTCGTCACCGCCCGCTCGACGTCCGCGCCGCCGCCGCCGGGGATGGTGACGGTCAGCCGCGCGTCGGTGACCGTCCCCGACGTGCGGACCTCGTACGGCAGCAGACGCTCGCCGACGCGAAGCACGCGGCGGAGCACGTCGCCGTCGAGGCGGGTGGCCGGATCCTCTCCCCAGCGATGGTAGCGCGCGAGCGTGGCCGCGGCGTCGAACGGGCCGTCGACGGCGAGGGTGAGCTCCATCGGCCTAATCACGCGGTCGTTGAGTGTACCAGAATCGCTCAGTGGCGCAGGTGGTAGGGCACGTCGGTGACGATGACGTTCTTGCGGAACAGGAACGTGCCCTTGATCAGGAGCGCCGTCTGGTTGTGGAGGATCTGCTGCCACCAGCGGGCGGGAATGAACTCCGGCAGCACGATCGTCACCACGTGGTTGTCGCCGTGGCGCTGGAGCTGGTCGATGTACTCCAGCAGCGGGCCGAGGAGCGAGCGGTACGGTGACGTCAGCACGATGAGCGGCAGCCCCTGCCCCCACTTGCCCCAGCGCTCCTCCAGCCGCCGCGTGCGCTCGGGATCCGTTTCCACGTAGAGGGCCTTGGCCGACGGCGAGAGCGTCTGCGCGTACTGCAGCGCGTGGACGACGCCGCGGTGCAGGTCGCCCACGAGGACGAGGACCGTGTTCGTCATGGGCGGCGGTGGCGAGTAGTCGTCGAGCGAGAGCTGCCGCGAGACCTCGCCGTAGTGGCGATGCACGACGACGAAGATGGCCACGAGGGTGGGGATGAGCAGCACCACGATCCAGGCGCCATGCGAGAACTTCGTCACCGCGATCGTCACCATGACCACGCCGGTGACGAGCGCGCCCACGCCGTTGAGGGCCAGGCGCCACCACCAGCCGGGGCCGCGCACGCGCATCCAGCGGCGCACCATGCTCCCCTGCGAGAGCGTGAACGACACGAACACGCCGACGGCGTAGAGCGGGATGAGCGCGTGGGTGTCACCCTTGAAGATGAGCAGCAGGACGACGGCCAGGCCGCCTAGGATCACGATGCCGTTGGAGAAGACGAGCCGGTCGCCCTGCGTGGAGAACTGGCGCGGGATGAACCGGTCACGGGCGAGGAAGAAGGCCAGCCGCGGGAAGTCGGCGAACGACGTGTTGGCCGCCAGCAGCAAGATCAGCATCGTCACGAACTGGATCTCGTAGTAGAGGAAGCCGCCGCCGAAGACGTGGCGCGCCAGCTGCGAGACCACCGTCTCGTGCTCCTTGGGGACGATGCCGAAGTCGTACGCGAGATAGGTGATGCCGAGGAAGAGCGTGATGAGAATCGCGCCGAGCCAGGCCAGCACGACGCGCGCGTTGTGGGCCTCCGGCGGCTTGAAGGCGGGCACGCCGTCCGAGACCGCCTCGACACCGGTCAGCGCGGCGCACCCCGAGGCGAAGGCCCGCAGCAGCAGGAACAGCCCGATGCCCTCGAGGCCCGGCGGGTGCGCCTGGTACGGCGCCTCGCCGAGGAAGTCGAAGATGGCGCCCACGCTGCCGTACGCGATGAGGCCGAACAGGCTCACGATGAAGAGGTAGGTCGGAGCCGCAAACAGCTTGCCCGACTCGCGAATGCCGCGGAGGTTCGCGATGGCGACGACCGCCACCGCCGCCACGCAGAGCACCACGCGGTATCGGAACAGCCACGGCACCGCCGAGGTCACGGCGGCGATGCCGGCCGCCACGCTCACCGCTACGGTCAGCACGTAGTCGATCAGGAGCGCGGCGCCGGCGACGAGCGCGGGGTACGTGCCGAGGTTGTCCTTGGAGACGATGTAGGCGCCGCCGCCTTGAGGGTAGGCCAGGATCGTCTGCCGGTAGGAGGACACCACGATCGCGATGAGGGCGGCGATGGCGACCCCGATGGGCAGCGAGTAGGACAGCGCCGCGGTGCCCGCCAGGATCAGCACGAGCAGGATTTCCTCGGTCGCGTACGCGGTCGACGACAGCGCGTCGGAGGCAAAGACGGCGAGCGCGGTCGGCTTGGAGAGCCGTTCGTGCCGGGACTGCGCCGTCGGCAGCGGCGTCCCGACGAACAGGCGCTTCAGCTGGTGCAGACGCACCGGGCCATGATACGCCCGTAGCCCCCGGCAACCGTCAGTGTTCGACGGGGCTTACGGCGCGCCGACGGGGCGGCGCTAGAACGGCGAGGGCTGGCGATGCAGGTCGGCGGCGTTCTCGAACCGGGCGTACTGCGGCAGGAAGACCACCTTCACGGTGCCGGTGGGGCCGTTGCGCTGTTTGCCGATGATGATCTCGGCGACGTTCTGCTCGTCGGGCGGAATTTCGTCGCCTTTGTAGACGAACGGCCGGTAGATGAAGAGGATGACGTCGGAATCTTGCTCCAGGGCGCCGGAGTTGTGACTGACGATGCCGTCCGCCAGCCACGATTCCGGGCCCGGTACCGTGAGGTCGAAGACGTCCTCGTGGCCGGCGGGCCGAACATCGACGATGCGGTCCCAATCGATGTCGACCACGTTCATGTCGCCGTTTCTGTCGTCGACCGCATCGGCGTAGTCACGGACGGCCTCGGGAATATGGTTCGCGACGGCCAGCATATCGCGGGTCGTCAACTCGCTCACCCTGACCCAACCACGCTGCGAGAACAGGCGATGCTCCTGGGTCGCTCGAATCGAGCGACCGCGCGAGAGGCGGAGCGTCAGGAGACGCCGCCGCCCCACGCGCCAGACTCGTTCACTCTTCGCAGTCACGATCCTGCCCTGCGGCGACATCGAGAGCACTTCGGGCGCTGAGTCGACGAGATCCTGGATGGCCACGCGGCGGCCATCCGCTAGCAGCACGAGCGTATCTCCTGTCACGCATTCTCTCAGGTCGGAGAGCTGCGGCCGGAAGTCGCGCTGTGCGCGCGCCTCCACCGCGCGCGAGAGCTGAGAGAGCGCGACCACCGGCACGTTGAGCTCCTTCGCGAGCGCCTTGAGCGAGCGTGAGATCTCCGAGATCTCCTGTTGCCGGTTGTCGAGCGCGGCGCGCCCGCGCATCAGCTGCAGGTAGTCGATCACCAACAGATCCAGGCCGTGCTCGGCCTTCATCCGGCGCGCCTTCGCGCGCGCCTCCAGCACCGTGAGGCCGGGACTGTCGTCGATGAAGATCTTGGCCTCCGAGAGCCGGCCAGCGGCGGCGGTGAGCCGATGCCAGTCGGACGACGACAGGAAGCCGGTGCGCACCGCCTGCGAGTCCACCTTGGCCTCGGAGCACAGCATGCGCTGCACCAGCTGCTGAGCGGACATCTCGAGGCTCAGCACCAGCGCGGTGCCGCGCAGGGTGACGCCGAGGTGCTGGACGATGTTCAGCGCGAAGGCGGTGTTGTGGGTGACGACGTGGTCGTCCGTGACGTAGAGCCGGGACGGGTGGGTCACGGCGATGCAGCGCGTCTCGGTCACGCGCGTCGGCTCGATGGAGACGAACATCGGCCGGCGCGGCCGGCGCGGGGCCAGGGTGCGGATCAGCTTCGACGAGAGGGTCACGAGCTCCTTCGGTTCGGCGTAGTCGATGGTGCACACATACGGGGCGCGCGGCGAGCTCCGTCGCACCGAGCACCAGCCGCCCAGCGAGCGGACGAGTGCGGCCACGCCGCGCGCGAGCCGCCCGCTGCTGGCGGACACGCGCAGGGTGCCCCGCGCCTCCACCACGCCGGCCGCGTCGAGAAGGCCACGCAGCAGATCCACCCGCGCCCCGCGGCGCGCGCCCATGTAGATGTCGGGGACGAACCGCTGCGCGCTCTCGATGTCCCACAGCCGGAGCCGGCGCATCGCGTCGATGACCGTGCTCGCCGCCTGGCCGTCGGCGCGCTCGGCGACCCGGGCGACGATCTCCGGGTCGGACGTCCAGAAGCGCAACGCGCGGCCCGAAAGCTCACCGGCACCGAGCAGAGCGCCGAGCAGCCATGGATCGACCGGCAGCGGGTCGGAGTGCCCGTCGTCCCCGGACGGCGTGTCGACCCAGAGGCCGTGTCGGTAGTGCTTCCGCGCCAGCAGCAGCGTGACCTGCTCCGTGGTCAGCACCCGCGGCTCGAGCCACGCCCGATGATGGACGCGCCAGAGATGCTCGGCGCAGCATTCCGTCGAGCGCCCGTCCGAGAACGTGACGCGGTACACCTGGCGCGCGCCCTGCGGGAAGACGCCACGGACGAACGACGCTCGGCCGTCGACCGAGGCCAACGCGTCGCCCGGCCTCAGCTCGCCCATCGCCTTCCATCCGGTCGCCGTCTTGACCAGCGCGTCGAGCGGCTGCGCCTTCCCCATGCTCGGACGTCCGGCGATGATGATGAAGTCGGAGGGCTGCAAGCCCGACGTCTCGAGGTCGAGCTTCTCGAAACCCGTGGCGACGCCGGTGACGTGCTCCTTCCGCTCGTAGAGGCGCTCGATGTACTCGAACGTGTTCTTGAGGATCTTGCCGACGGGCAGCGCGCTGCCTTCCAGCCGCCGCTCGGCGAGGCTGAAGATGCGCTTCTCGGCGTCGTCCACGAGCGTCTGCACGTCCTCCTTGGCGTCGAAGGCCTGCCCGATGATGTGCGTCGAGGTCTGGATCAGCTCGCGCAGCACCGCCATGTCGCGCACGATCGCCGTGTAGGAGCCGAGGTGGGCGGCGATCGACGCCTCTTCCATGAGCAGGGCGATGGCGGCGGGGCCGCCGACGAACTGGAGCTGGTCGGTGCGGCGCAGCTCCTCGTTGAGCGTCAGCGAGTCGACCGGCGCGCCGCGGTCGAAGAGGGTGAGCATCGCCTGGTAGATCGCGCGGTGGGCCTCCGTGTAGAAGTCCGAGGGCCGCAGGACTTCCACCACGCGCGGCAAGGCCTCGCGGCCCTCCAGGAGCACGGCGCCGAGCACGGCGCGCTCGGCGTCGAGATTGTGCGGCGGGATGCGCGAAGGAACTTCGAGCGGGCTCATCGGCGCGTCTCACCACGAATCATGCGCGACGATCCTTGATCCCACGGCGGGAATTCGTCAAGAAATTTGTGCGGCGGTGGATGACTTCGTGGACAGCCGGTTGATAGGTGACGACAACCGGTGCGTGAACGGTGGACAGCGGGTGGATAAGACGACGCGACCCCGAGACCCATCTGGCTCCCGGGGTCGCGGATCACACGCGGCGCGAACGCGCGCCGCGTCGGCTACTCGCGGACGACGCTGACTTTCAGCTGGGCGATGACGTCGGTGTGCAAGCGGATCGGGACGGCGGTCTCGCCGAGTGCCTTGATGGGCTCATCGAGCTGGACGCGCTTGCGCTCGACCTTCACGCCGTTCTTCTCGAGGAAGTCGACGAGGTCCTGCGAGGTGACCGAGCCGAAGAGCTTGCCTTCCTCCGAGGCCTGGCGCCGCTCCTCGTACATGAGCGCCTCGATCCGGTCGCGTACGGCCTCGGCGTCGCCCTTGATGCGGTCGGCCTTGGCGTGCGCCTGCTTCTTGATGTGATCGAGGTTCTTGAGGTTGCCCGCGGTGGCGCTCAGCGCGAGCTTTTTCGGGATGAGGAAGTTGCGGGCGTAGCCGTCGGAGACGTCGCGGACCTCGCCGCGGCGGCCGAGCTTCTGCACGTCGTCGAGCAGGATGACTTTCATGGCCCGTCCTATTTGGGGAGGGGAGCCCTCGCAGGGTTCCCCCACCCCTCCTAATCGGTCGAGACGTACGGCAGCAGGGCCACCGTGCGCGCGCGCTTGATGGCATGGGTGAGCTGGCGCTGGTGCCGCGCGCAGCTGCCGGAGATGCGGCGCGGGATGATCTTGCCGCGCTCGGTCACGAAGCTGCGCAGACGTCGGACGTCCTTGTAGTCGACGAGGTCGACCTTGTCCGCGCAGAACTTGCAGATCTTCCGCCGGCCGAACCGGCGGCGCTTAACGGGCTTCGCTGCGGGCGGAATGGCGCTCCTCCTTTAGACGTTAAGCCGACTGCACGTTAGAACGGGACGTCGTCGTCGCCGCCGCCGCCCGCGTTCGCCGTCTCTTCGGCGAAGGCCGGCGCCGTGGCGGGGGCGCCCCCCGCGGCCGCGCCCTTGGTGCGGCTCATGAATTGCACGCGCTCGGCGACGACTTCGGTGGCCGTGCGCTTCTGGCCGTCCTTGCCCTCCCAGTCGCGCGTCTGGAGCCGCCCCTCGACGAAGACCTGGCTGCCCTTGTCGAGGTACTCGCCGCACGACTCGGCCTGCTTGCCCCAGACGACGACGGTGAGGAAGCACGCTTCCTCCCGCTTCTCGCCGGACTGGGTCGTGTAGTTGCGGTTGACCGCCATCCTGAGATCCGCGACGGCGGTGCCGCTGGGCGTGTAGCGCAGCTCCGGGGGGCGGGTCAGGTTGCCGATGAGCAGTACCTTGTTGAGGCTCGCCATCAGACGACCTCCTCGAGGACCTTGGTGTCCCCGTCGGGGGGTTCCGGCGCCTTCCTCGAGCGAGCCTTCTTGCTGCGTGTCGGCACCCGCGTCGACAGGAAGCGCAGGACGTTTTCGTTCAGCCGGAGCTGCCGCTCGAGCTCCTTCACCATGGACGGCTCGGCCTTTGCCTCGAACACCGCGTACGTGCCTTCCCGCTGCTTGCGGATGTCGTACGCGAGCCGGCGCTTTCCCCAGTTGTCGACCTTGTCGACCTCGATGCCGAGCGACTTGGCTTGCTCGCCCAGCTGCGTGAGCAGGGCGGCGACTTCTTCGTCGGTCGGCTTCGGGTCGACGATCACGAGTATCTCGTAGGGCCGCAGTGCACTCACCTCCCGGAAAAACTACGGTTCGAAGCGCCTAACGATAACAAACATCATCGGGGCTCACAAGGTCAATGCCGAGAAATAGATACGGCCCGGGCCGATGTCCCGACCCGGGCCGTAGCCGCCCGCGCATCGCGCGGACTCAAACCGATTCACCTCCACGTGGTTCGAGGGCCGGCTTCAACCGTCTGAATGCTACGGGGAGTTTGAGGGGGGCGTCTCGCCCCCCTCAACCCAATAGGCGTTGTCAGACAGGACTCGCCTGCCCGACACTCACCTCACCCCTAGTACATGTCCCCGTGCGGCATGGCCGGAGCCGCCGCGGACTTCTCCTCGGGGATGTCGGTGATCAGCGCTTCGGTGGTCAGCAGCAGCGAGGCGATCGACGCCGCGTTCTGCAGCGCCACCCGCTCGACCTTGGTCGGATCGATGATGCCGGCCTGCAGCATGTCCACGTACTCCATGCTGTCGGCGTCGAAGCCGCGCGTGGCGACCGTCTCCGCCTTCACCTTCTCGACGATCACGCTGCCCTCGAGGCCGGCGTTCTCGACGATCTGACGGATCGGCTCCTCGAGCGCCCGCTTGACAATCATGGCGCCCACCTTCTCGTCGCCCTCGAGCTTCTTGAGATTGTCGACGGACTTCGTGCAGCGCAGCAGGGCCACGCCGCCGCCCGGAACGATGCCTTCCTCCACCGCGGCGCGGGTCGCGTTGAGCGCGTCCTCGACGCGGGCCTTCTTCTCCTTCATGGCCGTCTCGGTGGCGGCGCCGACCTTGATCACCGCCACGCCGCCGGCCAGCTTGGCCAGCCGCTCCTGCAGCTTCTCGCGGTCGTAGTCGCTCGTCGTCTCCTCGATCTGGGCCCGGATCTGCTTGATGCGGCCCTCGATCGTGGACGACTTGCCGGCGCCCTCGACGATCGTGGTGTTGTCCTTGTCCACGACCACCTTCTTCGCCTTGCCGAGATCCTCGAGCTTGATGTTCTCGAGCTTGATGCCAAGATCCTCGGTGATCGCCTTGCCGCCGGTCAGGGTCGCGATGTCCTCGAGCATGGCCTTGCGGCGATCGCCGAAGCCCGGCGCCTTCACGGCGCAGGTGTGCAGCGTGCCGCGCAGCTTGTTGACGACCAGGGTGGCCAGCGCCTCGCCCTCGACGTCCTCGGCGATGATGAGGAACGGCTTGCCGGAGCGCGCGACCTGCTCGAGCAGCGGCAGCATGTCCTTCATCACGCTGATCTTCTTCTCGTGGATCAGCACGAGGGCGTCCTCGAGGACGACCTCCATCCGCTCGGCGTCGGTCACGAAGTACGGCGACAGGTAACCGCGGTCGAACTGCATCCCCTCGACCACGTCCAGCACCGTGTCGGCCGACTTCGACTCCTCGACCGTGATCACGCCGTCCTTGCCGACCTTCTCCATCGCCTCGGCGATCAGGTTGCCGATCGTCTTGTCGTTGTTGGAGGCGATCGTCGCGACCTGCGCGATCTCCTTCTTGTCCTTGGTCGACTTGCTGAGCTTCTTCAACTCGTCGGCCACGGCCTCCACGGCCGCCTCGATGCCGCGCTTGAGGCCCATCGGGTTGGCGCCGGCCGTCACGTTACGCAGGCCCTCGCGGAAGATGGCCTGGGCCAGCACGGTGGCGGTGGTGGTGCCGTCACCCGCGATGTCGGAGGTCTTGGAGGCGACCTCCTTCAGCATCTGGGCGCCCATGTCCTCGTACGGGTCCTTCAGCTCGATCTCCTTGGCGACGGTGACGCCGTCCTTGGTGATGGTCGGGCTGCCGAACTTCTTGTCGATGACCACGTTGCGGCCCTTGGGCCCGAGCGTGGCCGCGACAGCCGCCGCCATGATGTTGATGCCCTTGAGTAGAGAGGCCCGAGCCTCCTCTTCGAACTTGAGCTGCTTCGGCATGGATCGTTCGCCTCCTAGTGGGTATCTGTTTTGACTGAGTTACTCGAGGATGGCGAGGACGTCCTCCTCGCGGAGGATGAGGTAGTCGTCGCCGTCGATCTTGACCTCGTTGCCGGAGTACTTCCCGAACAGGATGCGGTCGCCGCTCTTGACGTCGAGGGGCACCCGCTTGCCCTCCTCGGTGACCTTGCCGTTGCCCACGGCCACGACCTTCCCGCGCTGCGGCTTTTCCTTCGCGGTGTCGGGGATGATGATGCCGCCGATCTTCTCTTCCGATTCGTCCTCGCGCTTGACGAGGAGCCGATCATGCAGCGGACGTACTTTCATAGACCCCTTGCCTCCTTGGGTTGCGGTTGACGCTGTGCTGGCTTTCGCCATGGCGACCGACCTCACTTGTAGGTATTAGCACTCGTCCGGACCGAGTGCTAATATTACCGCGCCCCGGAGCCGAGTCAAGCGGAAGAATCGGAGGCCGTCGGATGCCAAAAAGTATTTTAATTTCAAACGTTTTGCCCGATCAAGCGCGGGCGATGATCCCCAAGGATTACGGGGTTGACTACAACGACACAGACAGCCCCCTGCCCAAGGCTGAGCTGATCCGACGGCTCCGCGGCAAGCAGGCGCTCATCTGCCACATCATCAGCACCATCGACGAGGAGGTGCTGGCGGGCGCGCCGGATCTCAAGGCCGTGTGCAACGTCGCCGTCGGCTTCAACAACATCGACGTCGCGGCCTGTCGCAAGCGCGGCGTGGTGGTCACCAACACCCCCGACGTCCTCACGGAGACGACGGCCGATTTCGCCTGGGCGCTCCTCATGGCGGCCGCCCGGCGCGTGGTGGAGGCGGACCGCTTCGCGCGCTCGGGCCAGTGGTCGCGCTGGCAGTGGGACCTGCTCTGGGGCTACGACGTCTACGGCAAAACGCTCGGCGTGGTCGGCTTCGGCCGCATCGGCCGCGCGCTGGCCCGGCGGGCGCTCGGGTTCAGCATGCGCGTGCTCTACCACGACACCGTGCGCGCCGACGCCGCGGCCGAGCGCGAGCTGAAGGCGACCTACATGGAGCGGGACGCGCTCCTGCGCGAGTCGGACTTCGTCAGCCTGCACACGCTGCTGATCCCGGAGACGCGGCACCTCATCGACGAGCGCACCCTGCGCCTCATGAAGAAGACGGCCATCCTCGTCAACGCGGCGCGCGGCCCGATCGTCGACGAGGCGGCGCTGGTCCGCGCGCTGAAGGAGGGATGGATCGCGGGGGCGGGGCTCGACGTGTTCGAGGAGGAGCCGAAGATCCATCCGGGGCTGCTCTCGCTCACCAACGTCACCCTGGCGCCCCACATCGCCAGCGCCTCGCTGGACACGCGGCTGGCCATGGCGACGCTGGCGGTGCGCAATTGCCTGGCGGTGCTGGAGGGGAAGCCGCCGATCACGCCCGTCGGCTAACGAGCCTTCGCCCACTCCTCCCACTGGCTCCGGCGCGGAAAGTAGATGGCGTGGGCCGCGATCGCGACCACGAACAGCGGGTAGGCGGCCTCCCGCAGGCCCGTCAGCAGGAACGCGACGACACCGAGGATGGCGGGAACCTCGGCCAGCGCGAAGGTCACGACGCTCGCGACCTGGATACGCGCGCCCGGATCGCCCGGGCCGCCGGCGAGCATCGAGCGTCGGACGATCGAGGCCGCGTACGCGACGATCACGCCGAGGGCAAGCGCCACGTAGCCAATACGCACCTCACCCGGAAACGCATGCTGGACGGTGCCGAGTCTCGCGAGGATCTCGACCAGGATCCAGTAGACCGCGACGGACACGAGCATGGCCGCGGCCACGATGGTCATCATCCGGTGGCGTGTGCGGAGATCCGGCGTCGAGCCGACGCTCACGATGCGCCAGCCGGGTCGTGCAGGCCCAGACGCCGCTCGATGCGCCCGAGCCGATGGCCGAAGGCCGCCAGCACCCCGTCGGCGGCGCCGGCGGCGCGCGCCAGGTCCAACGCGTCGGTGACGACGACGCGGGCGGCGGCGAAGTCTCGCGCGCGGTGCTCCTGGAACTTCGCGAGCTCCTCCCACGGCCGCGGATCGAAGAGCTCGCGCTGGCGGGCGACGTCCCACAGCGCGCACGCCGTCTCCCAGCGCGCCGCGCGCTTCTCCCACCACGCCAGGCGCAGCCGCACCCAGTGCGCCGGCTCGCCGGCCAGTCCCGCCTCGAGCGCCGAGCGATAGCAGCCGAGCCCGCGCTCGAGGTCCACCGGCTCCCAGAGGCGGCCGAGCCCCGCCCATTCCTCGGCGCGCAGCGCGGGCGCCGCGCCGAGGGCCGCGCCGAACCAGCCGACGAGCGCGGCCAGCGACAGCACGTCGTCCCGGTTGTGGGCGAAGACGCGGGCGAGCGGCGCCGCGCGCCGGCGCCGGAGCCAGTCGAAGTAGAGCGACGGGATCAGCGCGCCGGGCACGTCCTCCTCGCGGGCGAGGCCGAGCACATCGCGCTCCAGCGTGCCGAGCCGGCAGTCATCGAAGCAGCCGGTCCACACGCGCCGCGAGGGACGCAGCAGGTCGAGGTGCGGCAGCGTGGCCGGCCAGCGCCGGCGCGCCAGCACGAAGCGCGTCTCGAGCAGCGGCAGATCGAAGCCGGCGCCGTTGAACGTCACCACGCCGCCGGCCCGCTCGAGCAGCGGCGCCAGCGCCGCGAGCAACGCGGGCTCCTCGTCGAGGTCGCGCATGAAGTGCTGGACGACGACGAACACGTCGCCCTCGATCCAGCCGGCCCCGACGAGAAACGCGTAGGTTCCCGTGCCCCCGGCGAGTCCGGTGGTCTCGGTGTCCAGGAAGAGCAGCCGCTCGGCCGCCAGCGCCTCGGACTCCACGCGGGCGACGCGCGCGAGGACGTCGAGGGGCGCGCGCCGTACGCCGTCGAGGGGCACCCGGCCGTGCCGGTGCTCCAGCGGGTACTCGCGGCGCACGACGAGGAGCGATCCCGCGCCGGTCTCGACGAGCTCGCCGCCGACGACGCGCTCGAGTGGCTCGGCGGCGGCGCGCGGCGGCCGGCGCGTCTCGATGCGCCGGATGATCCGCCGGAGATCGTCGAGGCTCTGCATCCGCGGTCAGGCGGTGAGCTCGCGCAGCAGCTTCGCGGCGGTGGCCTTGGCGCGGCGGCCGACCTCGTTCACGGGGCCGACGCACGAGGGACAGCCGAACGCGCAGGGGCAGGCGGCGAGCGTCTCCAGGCCGCGGCGCAGGAGGTCCGGGAGGATCTCGAACACGCGCTCGGCGAGACCGATGCCCCCCGCGTGCGAGTCGTACAGATAGATGGTGGGGTTGAACTCCGCGGCGTTCATGAGTCGCGCTTTCGTCGACTCGCGCGTGGCGACGGCGCCCGTCTCGGCCGGCGTCGTGTCGCCCAGCCACGAGCCGAGGTCGCGGACGTCGCAGAGCAGGAAGATCGGCGCCAGGTGGTGCAGCAGGTAGGTCACCGCGCGCAGGCCGTCGATCAGCTCCTCGCGCGAGCGGCTCACGCGCGCGAGCGTGGCCGGCGCCACCGTCAGCCACGCGCTCGTCGTCTGCATCTCCTGCTGCGGCAGGTCGACGTTGCCGGAGCCGACGTTCTCCATCGTCCCCAGCTTGATCTTCTTGAAGCCGACGACCTTCTCGGCCACCAGCACTTCGCCCTGCTCGGCCACGTACCCGGGCTGCTCGCGCCCCTCGAAGCGCTGTAGGATCCAGACGCCCTTGGCGCTGACCGCGTCGGTGAAGTAGTCGACGTTCACACGCTTGACGTAGGCGACCTTCTCCTCGTCCTCCCGGAAGCGCAGCTCCTGCACCTCGTACGGCACGCTCTCGACGAGGTAGATCGCCTTCGGGTAGATCGTCGCGAAGGCGCTGCCCCAGTCGACCTCGGCGATGATGTTGCGCTTCTTCGTCTGCTGCGCGTCGCGGTGGGTCGTGTCGATGACGACGAAGTTGTCGGTGGTGACCGTGCGGAGGGAGATGTGGTCGGCGGGATAGGTTTCCGACGCCCAGTGGTAGCGCTCCCCCGCGCGGTGCAGGAGCCCCTCGTCCTCGAGCGCGGCCGCGAGCTTGCGCACGTCGGTCCGGCCGAACGGCTCGTCGGCGACGAGGGGCAGCTCGAAGGCAGCGCACTTCAGATGGTTGGCCAGGATGAACGGGTTGTCGGGATTGACGCGCGCGTGCTCGGGCGGCGTGCCGAAGAGGTAGTCCGGGTGCGTGACCATGAACTGATCGAGCGGCGCGCTGGTGGCGACGAGGATGGCCGCCGACGGCCCCGAGCGGCGGCCCGCGCGGCCCGCCTGCTGCCAGAGCGAGGCGATCGTGCCCGGGTAGCCGGCCAGCACGGCGACGTCCAGATGACCGATGTCCACGCCGAGCTCGAGGGCGTTCGTCGAGACCACGCCGAGGACGTCGCCGGCCCGCAGCGACTGCTCGACCTCGCGGCGCCGGTTGGGCAGGTAGCCGCCGCGGTAACCGCGCACGAGGCCGGAGTCGCCGGTGGCGCGGTCGGCCACGCCGCTCTTGATGGCGGTGAGCAGCACCTCCGTCGACAGCCGGCTCTGGGCGAAGACGATGGTGGCGATCTGCTCGCGCAACAGGCGGATGGCGAGCTTCGCCGTCTCGCCGAGGTACGGCGCCCGGATGCCGAGCTCCGGATTCACGACGGGCGGGTTGTAGCAGAGGAACGTCTTGTCGCCGCTCGGCGCGCCGCTCTCCGCCAGCTCGTCGACGTCCTCGCCCGTCAGGCGCGCGGCGAGCTCGCCCGGATTGGCGATGGTGGCCGAGGCCATGATGAACTGCGGCGTCGAGCCGTAGTGGGCGCAGATGCGATGCAGGCGGCGCAGCACGTTGCTCAGGTGCGAGCCGAAGACGCCCCGGTACGCGTGCAGCTCGTCGATCACGACGTACTTGAGGTTCTGGAAGAGCACCGCCCATTTCGTGTGGTGCGGCAGGATGCCGGAGTGCAGCATGTCGGGATTCGTCAGCACGAGATTGGCGCGCCCCCGCACGGCGCGCCGCGCGTCCTGCGGCGTGTCGCCGTCGTAGGTGAACATCCGCATCTCGGGCAGCTGCTTCGCGAGCTGCTCGAGCTCGGCCAGCTGATCCTGGGCGAGCGCCTTTGTCGGGAACACGTAGAGGGCGCGGGCGTCGGGCTGGTGCACGAGCGCCTGGAGCACGGGCAGGTTGTAGCAGAGCGTCTTGCCGGAGGCCGTCGGCGTGACCACCACGACGTGGCGGCCCGACTGCACGAGATCCCACGCGCGCGCCTGGTGGCTGTAGAGCTGCTCGATGCCGCGCGCGCGCAGCGCCTCTACGATGCGCGGATCCATCGTCGCCGGGAACGGCGCGTACACGGGCGGCCGCGCGGGGAAGTGTCGGGAGGCGGTGATGCAGGGGCCCGTCGAGGCGGAGATCAACAGATCGTCCAAGATCTCGCCGAGCATCGGGGCGACTGTATCATAGCGACGTGAAGCGGCTCGCCTTTTGGCTGCCCCCGCTCGTCTGGATGGCGATGATCATGTGGTTCTCCACCAGCGACTTCAGCGCGGAGAACACCGGCAGCGTGCTCAAGCCCCTGCTCCGGTGGCTCCTGCCGGGCCTCACGGCGCCCCAGCTCGACGCCGTCCATGCGGTCGTCCGCAAATCTGCGCACGTCACCGAGTACGCGGTGCTGGCCGCCCTCTGGTTCGTGGCGCTCACGCGGGAGCGCGGGCTCGCCCCGCGACGCGCGGCCTGGCTCGCCTTCCTCGTCGCCGTCGGCTGGGCGTTCCTCGACGAGCTGCACCAGGCCACGGAGCCGAGCCGGACCGCGAGCGCGATGGACGTCGCCATCGACGCGATGGGAGCGCTGGCGGCGTCGACGATCGGCCGTCACGGCTGGGGCCGCGCGCTCGACGTCGCGTCCGCCGGCTTCCTGTGGGTCGCGGCGGCGGGCGGCGCCGTCGTGATGGCGCTCGATCTCGCCAGCGGCGTCGCCCCCGGCGTACTGTGGCTGACGGTGCCCGCCGCGATGGTCGCGCTCGTGCTCCGCCGGCGCGCGGGCGCGCGCGCGCGTCGGGGAGCTGTGACCCCTACACCTTGAGGCGGGGATCCAGCGTGTCGCGGAGGCCGTCGCCGAAGAGGTTGATGCCGAGCACGGTGACGAGGATGGCGAGTCCCGGGAAGGTCGCCAGCCACCACGCCGTGGAGATGTAGACGCGCCCGTCGGCGAGCATCCCGCCCCACGTCGGCGTCGGCGGCTGCACGCCGAGGCCGAGGAACGACAGCGCGGACTCGATCACGATCACGCGCGCCATGTCGAGCGTGGCCACCACGAGCCACGGCGTGAAGACGTTCGGCAGCACGTGGCGCAGCAGGATGCGGCCGTCGCGGCTGCCCAGCGCCTGCGCCGCCTGCACGAACTCGCGCTCGCGCAGCGAGAGCGCGGCGCCGCGCACGATGCGCGCATACACGACCCAGCTCGAGACGCCGATCACGCAGATGATCGTGGTCAGGCTCGGCCCCAGCACGCCGATGACCGCGATGGCGAGCAGGATGAACGGAAACGCGAGCTGGATGTCGGCCAGCCGCATCAGCACGTCGTCGATACGGCCGCCGAAGTAGCCGGCGACGAGCCCGGCCGCCATGCCGAGCACGCCGGAGATGGCGACGGCGGCGAAGCCGACCAGCAGCGCCGGCCGCGCGCCGAACACGATGCGCGCGAGGATGTCGCGGCCGAGGTGGTCGGTGCCGAGCGGATGCACGTGCCCCGTCGCGTCGCGTGAGCCCGGCGGCTTGAGACGATCGCCGATGTCCTGCTCGACGGGGTCGAACGGCGTGACCCAGGTCGCGCCCAGCGCGGTCACCACGACCACGGCCACCACCACGAGGCCGAAGAGCGACGTGCGCCGTCGCGCGAGCCGCCGCAGGAAGACCCACCACTCGCCGCGCACGGGGCGGAACTCCTCGGGCAGCGGCAGCGCGGTGGCGCGCGTGCTCACGAGAGTCGGATTCTCGGGTCCAGGTACGTGTAGAGCACGTCGACGACGAGGTTGACGAGCACGAAGGTCGAGGCGAGCAGGAAGACCGCCGCCTGCACCACCGGATAGTCGCGGTTGTAGATCGCCTGCACCGAGAGCCGGCCCACGCCCGGCCACGCGAAGATCGTCTCCGTGATCACGGAGCCGCCGAGCAGCGTGCCGAGCTCGATGCCCACGATGGTGACGATCGGGATCGCGGCGTTCTTCAGCGCGTGCTTCCAGACGACGGGCGGGTCGCTCACGCCCTTGGCGCGCGCGGTGCGGATGTAGTCCTGGCTCAGCACCTCCAGCATCCCCGAGCGCGTGAGCCGCGTGATGCGCGCGGTCGTGAAGAGGCCCAGCGTGACCGCGGGCAGCACGAGGTGCCGCCACTCGCCGCGCCCCGACGACGGCAGCAGGTTCAGCTGCACGGAGAAGAGGAGGATGAGCATGATGCCCAGCCAGAAGGTCGGCATCGACTGGCCGAGCAGCGCCACCACCGTGGAGACGTAGTCGATGAGCGTGTTGCGGCGCACGGCGGACACGATGCCGGCCGGGATGGCCAGGCAGAGCGCGAGCAGCAGCGCCGCGCCCGCCAGCTGGAACGTCGCCGGCATGCGCTCGACCACGAGGCCGAACGCCGGCTCGCCGTGACGGATCGAGTCGCCGAAATTCCCCTGCAGCGCGCCGCGCAGGAAGCGCGCGTACTGCACGTAGAACGGGTCGTTGAAGCCCATCCGCTCGCGGAACTCGCGGATGTCCTGCGCCGTCGCCTCCGGCGGCAGCAGCACCGACGCCGGATCGCCGGTGAGGTGGAGGATGAAGAAGACGACGAACGAGATGCCGAGCAGCACGACCAGCGACTGGAGCAGTCGCCGGGTGAGGAACGTCCTCATGCCTGCCGGCGCAGGCGGGCGACGGCCTCGATGTGCGGCGTCTGGGGGAACATGTCCACCGGCTGCACCCACTCGAGCCGGTAGCCGTGACGCGCGAGGTCGCCCACGTCGCGCGCGAGCGTGGACGGGTTGCACGAGACGTAGACGACGCGCGCGGGCGCCATCGCCGCCAGCGCGGCCAGCGCCTTGGGATGAAAGCCCGCGCGCGGCGGGTCGGCCACCACGATCGACGCCCTCACGCCCTGGCGCACGAGGTCGGGCAGGACGTGGCGCACCTCGCCCGCGAGGAAGGTGCAGTTGTCGATGCCGTTGGCGCGCGCGTTGCGGATCGCGTCGGCCACGGCCGCCGCCGCCACCTCGATGCCGTAGACGGCGCGCACGCGCCGCGCGAGGAGCAGGCTGATGGCGCCGGTGCCGGAATAGAGGTCGAGCAGCGTCTCGGACCCCTCGAGCTCGCAGGCGTCCTCGACCAGCGCGAACAACCGCTCGGCCTGCGCCGTGTTCGTCTGGAAGAAGGAGTTGGCGGAGATCTGGAAGGTCACCGGCCCCAGCGCCTCCCGGATGTGGTCGCGCCCGAGCAGCAGGTGCTCCTCCGACCCCACGGCCACGCTCGCCTTCTTGGCGTTGACGTTGAGGACGACGCTGGCCGTGGCAGGCACGCGCGCGCGCAGCGCGTCGGCCACCGGCGCGACCCGCTCGACGTCGGGGGCGGCGCCGACGATGTTGACCATGGCCTCGCCCGTGTGCCGTCCCTCGCGCATCATCACGAAGCGCAGCAGCCCGCGCTCGGTCACCGGGTCGTAGACCGCCAGCGCGCGCTCGCGGACCTGCCGCCGGAACTCGTCGAGCAGCGCGTTCATCGGCTCGGACTGCAGCAGGCAGCGCTCGATGTCGAGCACGACGTCGTAGCGCTCGGCGGCGTGCAAACCGATCGAGGGCGGCTCGTTGGCGATCGTGAATTCCATCTTGTTGCGGTAGCCGTAGGGCTCCGGGGCGGGCAGGATGGGCCTCAGCTCGAAGGATCCCAGGCCGCCGAGCCGCTCCAGGCAGTCGCGCACCTGCTTTTCCTTGAACGCGAGCTGCGCGGAATAGGCGAGGTGCTGGAGCCGGCAGCCGCCGCACCGTCCGAAGTACGGGCACGGCGGGTCCACACGGTCCGGCGAGGCCACGAGCACCTCGTCGATCACCGCGCGCCCGAAGCGACCGCGCGCTTCGACCACACGCACCCGGAGGCGATCGCCCGGCAGGCCCCCGCGCACGAAGACGACATAGCCATCGGCCCGTCCGACGCCCTCGCCGCCGAACGCCAGGTCCTCGATCGCGAGCTCGAGCGTGTCGCCGCGACGCGGTTTTGCCATGGACAGCGCCACTATAAGCGGCGGCCAGAAACGAGTCAATTTGGCAGGGGACTTCGCGGTGTATCATACCGAACGTAATGAGGAGAGGAACGCCGCGGAACATCGCCGACGTCCTGGCCAGCGCCGTCCCTCAGATCGCCGACCGGCTCCCCGAATATCGGATCCGCAAGGCGTGGAGCGTGTTCGTCGGTCCGGACGTCGCGCGCCGCACGCGTCCGCAGTCGCTCGCGAACGGCTGCCTGCACGTCGTCGTCGACAACTCGCCGTGGCTGCACGAGCTGACGCTGCGCGCGGCCGAGCTGACCGCGCGGCTGCACGCGCGGGTCGACGCCGTCCGCTCGCTCCGCTTCACCCTGGGCACGCTCGAGGCCGAGCCTTCGCCGCCGGCCGAGCGTCGCGAGCGTCGCACGAAGGCGCTCGACGACGACGACCGCCGCGACATCGAGGCGGCCGCTTCGGCGATCTCCGATCCCGCGCTGGCCGACGCCGCGCGCCGCCTCCTGACGAAGGCGCGTCGCTCGGATCACGCTCGAGAGGCATCACGATGACCGGGTCCCGCGTCGCCGCTCTCCTCCTCTTGCCGCTCGCCCTCTCCGGCTGCGCGGCGCTGTCGCGCAACGCCGGGAGCGAGGACGGCGATACGCCCCGCGCGCGCGCGGCGCTCTCGCGGGATCCGCGGGCCGAGGCGTACTACGACTACGCGGCCGCGCAACTCCTCGTGCAGGCCGGGCGCGTCAAGGACGCCATCCCGCTGCTGCAGGAGGCGATCAAGCGCGATCCGAGCTCGGCCTTCCTGTGGACGCAGCTCGCCCAGTGGCTGATCCGCGCGGATCAGTCGGCAGAGGCGCTCACGGCCGCGCAGCGCGCCGTGCAGCTGGCGCCCGAGGACGTCGGCCCGCACCTGACGCTGGCCGAGCTCCTGCGCGCGCAAAAGAACTTCCGCGAGGCGGAGGCGGAGCTCGAGAAGGTGATCGAGCTGAGCCCGGCGAACGAGGACGCGTACCTCACGCTCGCGCGCTACCAGGTCGAGCAGAAGGCCTACGATCGCGCGCGCGCCGTCCTCCTGCGGCTCGCCGAGCGGCAGCCGCGGCTGGCGCAGGCGCAGTTCCTCCTCGGCCGGCTCGCCATCGAGACCGAGAGCTGGGACGAGGCGATCGGGCGGCTCACCAAGGCCGTGGAGCTCGATCCCGACCACGACGGCGCGTGGACGGCGCTCGGCTACGTGTACGAGACGCGCCACCGCACCGAGGAGGCCGTCACGACCTACCGCAAGGCGGTGAAGGCGAACCCCGACAATCCCGCGTTCGTGGAACGCCTGGGTGACCTGCTGATCCGGCTCGGCCGCTACAAGGAGGCCCAGACGGAGATCGAGCAGCTCGCCGAGATCGCCCCGCGCGACGCGCGCGTCTGGATGAAGCTCGGCGCCGTCTTCTACGAGCAGAAGATGTACGACCGCGCCAGCGACGCCTTCCGCCGGGTGGTGATGCTCGAGCCCACCAACCTCCGCGCGCGCTACTTCCTGGCCACGACCTACATGGACGCCGGCAAGGACACCGAGGCCCGCGCCGAGCTCGAGCGCATCCTGCGCGCCGACCCGCGCTCGATCGACGCCCGCGTGCAGCTCGGGTTCCTCTACGGCCGCGCCAAGCGCTTCGACGAGTCGATCGCCGTGCTGCGCGAGGCGGTGAACCTCGAGCCACGGCGGCCGGAGCTGTTCCTGTACCTCGGCACCGCGTACTTCCGCGCCAAGGAGTACGACCGCGCGCTGGAGACGCTGCGCGAGGGCCTGTTGCTCGACGACAAGCACCGCGACCTGCACTTCCAGGTCGGGGTGGTCCTCGAGAAGCAGGCCAAGTTCGACGACGCGGTGGGCGCCTTCCGGCGCGTCATCGCGATCGATCCCAAGCACGCCGAGGCCTACAACTACGTCGGCTACATGTACGCCGAGCGCGGGCAGAACCTCGACGAGGCCATCTCGCTCATCGGCCAGGCCCTCTCGCTCGAGCCCGACAACGGCTACTTCATCGACAGCCTCGGCTGGGCCTACTACCAGCAGGGCAAGTATCCCGACGCGCTGCGGGAGCTGAAGCGGGCCGTCGAGAAGGCCAAGGAAGACCCCGTCATCTTCGACCACCTCGGCGACGCGTACGCCAAGAACGGCTACGAGGAAGACGCGCTCGCCGCGTGGGAGAAGTCGCTGTCGCTCGATCCGAACGCCGACGGCGTCAAGCAGAAGGTCCAGGACGCGAAGTCGCGGCTCCGCCGTGCGCAGGGCGAGCGCTCCAAAGCCGCTCAGTAGCGCCCTCGTCCTCCTCCTCCTCGCCGGTTGCGCGATCGCGCCCCCGACGCCGCGCGCGCCCATCGACGCGGAGGCCCGGCGCGTGGTCGACCGGCTCACGGTGGGCTGGCAGGAGTTCCACGATCTGCGCGCCCTCGCCGACGTCAGCCTCAAGCGCGGCAGCGAGCGTCAGCGGCTGAGCGGCGTCCTCCTCGCCCGCGCGCCCGCCTCGGTCCGGTTCGAGGCATTGTCACCGTTCGGCCAGCCGTTCCTGCTCGTCACCATCCACGACGGTCGGATCACCGCGTACAACGCGGCGACGAACGAGGCGAGGGTGGGCGCGGCGACCGTGGAGACGGCCGCCGAGCTGCTGAGCCTGCCCGTCGAGCCCGAGGACCTCGTCGCTCTCCTCTCGGGCCGCGCCGCCCCGCCCAAAGACCTGAGAGTGGCGGAGATCCTCGCGCCCGACGAGCTGGGCCCGTCGATCAACCTCGTCGGCCGCTACAACCGTCAGCGCGTCTGGCTGGACTTCGAGACCGGCGTCGTCCGCCAGGTCACGATCACCGGCGGCCGCACGGAGGCCACGGTGACCTTCCAGCGCGGCGGTGACGGCGCGCTCACCGGCTTCGACCTCACGGCCGGCAACGGCTACGCGACCGGCGCCGTGCGCTACCGGTCCCTCTCGCTCAACGCCGGCGTCGACGCGGAGCGCTTCGCGCTGACGCTGCCCAAGGACGCGAAAATAAACAGCATCCGTTGACCGGCCGCTCGTTCGCGTGATAGCCTTTCGTGCTTTGTCGAAGGGGATCGGGCGCGCCCGTCGCCTCGTGCTGAATGCCGCGGCCAAGGTGAACCTGGTTCTGGAAGTCCTGGGCAAGCGAGGCGACGGCTATCACGAGCTCGTCACGGTCATGCAGGCCGTGGACCTCTCCGACCGGGTCACGCTCGAAGACGCCGACGTCCTGGAGCTCACCAGCAGCCCCGGAGTGCCCGCGGACGGCAGCAACCTGGCCCTGCGAGCGGCGACGGCGCTGCGCGAGGCGGCCGGCGTCACGCGCGGCGCACGGATCACGCTCGACAAGCGGATCCCGGTCGCGGCCGGGCTCGGCGGCGGCTCGACCGACGCGGCGGCCGTGCTGCTCGGACTGAACCGGTTGTGGCGGCTGCGCTGGCCCGTCGCGCGGTTGGACGAGGTGGCGACAGGGCTCGGGATGGACGTGCCGTTCTTCCTGCGTGGCGGGACGGCGCTGGCGACGGGACGCGGCGAGCGGGTCGAGCGGCTGCGCGGCCGGTCGCTGGGGCTGGTGCTGGTGAATCCGCGCTTCGCGGTGAGCACCGCGGAGATGTACGCGCGCGTCACGCCCGCGATGTACACGGACGGCCGTCACGCGAAGACGCTCTGCGGCGGCCTCGGCGGACGAAGCGCAGCCCGCGTGGCCGCGAGCCTCTACAATGGGCTGCAGGAGGCGGCGGTGGCCGCGCACCCGCCGATCGGGCGGATGCGGGCGGCGCTGCTGGCGGCGGGCGCGCTCGGCGCGCTGATGTCGGGCAGCGGGCCAACGGTGTTCGGCGTCGCGCGCTCGTTCGAGCACGCGCGGCAGATCCGCCGGCGGCTGACCCGCGGCTCCTGGGACTGCTGGGCCGTCCGGACTCTGACCGGACCGGCGATTCGAGTGGTGGCTGGGTAGTGCGAGCCGAGCCGGTGCCTCCGGCGAGGCGAGCGGTGAAATGGCTTTGGGCGTGCGAGCCGAGCCGGTGCCTCCGGCGAGGCGAGCGGTGAAATGGCTTTGGGCGTGCGAGCCGAGCCGGTGCCTCCGGCGAGGCGAGCGGTGAAATGGCTTTGGGCGTGCGAGCCGAGCCGGTGCCTCCGGCGAGGCGAGCGGTGAAAACGTTTTTGGGGCGTGGCCAAGTGGCAAGGCGCGGGACTTTGGATCCCGTATTCGGAGGTTCGAATCCTCCCGCCCCAACCACCCTGAGGGCGAGGCGTCGATGTCCTACGACTTGAAGCTGTTCACCGGCAACGCAAACCGCCCGCTGGCGGAGGAGATCGCGCAATATCTTCGCGTGCCGGTCGCGGACGCGGAGGTCGCCCGCTTCTCCGACGGCGAGGTCTACGTGCAGGTCAACGAGAACGTCCGCGGCGCGGATGTCTTCGTCATCCAACCCACCTGCCCGCCCGTGAACGACACGCTGATGGAGCTGCTGATCATGATCGACGCGCTCAAGCGCGCGTCGGCCCATCGCATCACGGCCGTGCTGCCCTACTACGGCTACGCGCGCCAGGACCGCAAGGTGCAGCCGCGCGTGCCGATCTCGGCCAAGCTCGTCGCCGACCTGCTCGAGGCGGCCGGGGTGGATCGCGTGCTCGCGCTGGACCTGCACGCGGGCCAGATCCAGGGCTTCTTCAACATCCCGGTCGACCACCTGTTCGCGGGCCCGGTCGTGATGATCGACTATCTGAAGAAGAAGGACCTCCGCGACCCCGTCCTCGTCTCGCCCGACGCCGGCGGCGTGGAGCGTGCGCGCGCGATCGCCAAGCGGCTCAACGCGAGCCTGGCCATCATCGACAAGCGGCGCGACAAGCCGGGGGCGGCCGTGGCCATGAACCTCATCGGCGACGTCGACGGCCGCGACGCGGTGGTGATCGACGACATGATCGACACCGCCGGCACGCTGGTGCAGGCGGTCACCGCCATCCAGCGGGAGGGCGCGCGGCGCATCCTGGCGTGCGGCATCCACGCCGTGCTGTCGGGCCCGGCCATCGACCGCATCAAGGCCTCTCCCATCGAGGAGGTCGTCGTCACCAACTCGATCGCGCTCTCGGCCGAGAAGCGCGCGTCCGGTCGGGTGACCGTGCTGACGGTGGCGCCGCTGCTCGGCGAGGCCATTCGGCGGATCCACGACGAGGAATCCGTCTCGACCCTGTTCGTGTAGACACGAGCACCAAGGAGCCTGAGCGATGAACACCCCCGAAATCACCGTCAAGCGCCGTGAGGGCACGGGCAAGGGCGTCGCCCGCCGCCTGCGCCGCGCGGGCGCCGTGCCCGCCATCCTGTATGGCGGCGCCACGCCGCAGACCATCACCGTCAACCCGCGCGATGTGCTGCGCATCATCCACGGCCACGAGGGCACCACGCAGCTGCTCTCGCTGAAGGTCGAGGGCGATGGCGGCGCGCGGATGGCCATCATCCGCGACATGCAGTTCGATCCCGTGACCGAAAAGCTCGTGCACGTGGACATCCAGGAGGTCCGCGCCGACCGCGCCATCACCGTGCGGGTGGCCGTGCATCCCGTGGGCGAGGCCGTCGGCGTGCGGGACACGAAGGGCATCCTCAACCTCGTCATGCACGAGGTCGAGGTCTCCACGCTGCCGACCAACATCCCGGAGCGCATCGACGCCGACGTCTCGAACCTCGCCATCGGCGACGTCCTCACGGTGCGCGACCTGCGCCCGCCCGAGGGCGTGCGGATCGTCAACGACCCGGGCCAGGCGGTCGCGACCGTGTCGCCGCCGATGGCCGAGGAAGTCGCGCCCACGCCGGAGGTTGCCGCGGCCGTCACGCCGGCGGAGCCGGAGGTCCTCACCGAGCGCAAGCCCAAGGAAGAGGGCGCGCCGGCCGAGGCCGAAGGCAAGAAGGCCCCCGTGGCCGCCGCCGCGAAGAAGCCCGAGGCCCCGAAGAAGGCCGAGAAGGAAAAGTAAGCCGGAGGCGACGCGTTGGCCCATGTGGTGGTGGGGCTCGGGAACCCGGGACCGGAGTACCGGGACACCCGCCACAACATCGGCCAGCGCGTCGTCGAGCATCTCGCGCGGCAGCTCAAGAAGGCCTGGCATCCCGACGGCCGCGCGCTGGTGGCGCGCGGCTCGTGGCGTGGCGACACCCTCTACCTCGTCAAGCCCCAGTCGTTCATGAACGTGAGCGGACCGAGCGTGCGGCACGTGCTGCACGCGCTCGGGGCGGGCCCCGAGGACCTGGTGCTCGTCTACGACGACATCGACATGGCGCTCGGCAAGGTCCGCACGCGCCTGCGGGGCAGCGCGGGCGGCCACAACGGCGTGCAGTCGGTGATCGACGCGCTCGGCACCGAGGCGATCCGCCGCGTGAAGATCGGCATCGGCCGGCCGCCGCAGAAGTCGCAGGTGCCGGACCACGTGCTCACGACCTTCGAGCCGGAGGAGGACGCGACCGTCGCCACCGCGGTGGCGACCGCCGCCGAGCGCGTGCTCGGCCTCCTGCGTTAGAGCGTCGTCGCGAACGCGATGTGGCGCTGCGCCCGGCGCGTGCGGGCCACGGGAGCGCCGTATAGCAGCGAGCCTCGCGCTGTTCGAGCGCCGGCTTCGCCGGCGCAATCCGATCCTGGGGAGAGGCATCGGAGGGGGCCGTCCAGGCCCCCTCCGAGATCATTAGAGCAGCTCCTCCAGCAGCCGCCGCCCCTCGTCCCACGCGCCGAAGCCGGAGTCCGTGTTGATGTGTCCGGCGCCCTTCAAGGCGACCAGGCGGCTCCCCCAGGCGCGCGCGAAGGCCTCGGCGCGCGCCGGCGTCACGTACGGATCGTCGGTGCTCGCCACCACGACGCTCGGAAACGGCAGCCGGACGAGCGGCACCGGCGTGAAGCTCTGGACTGCGTCCAGCACGCTCGCGATCATCTCGACGTCGGCGGGCGCCACGAGCAGCGCGGCCCTGATCCCGCCGCCGCCGGCGGCGGCCACGCGGTGCGCGACCAGCGCGCAGCCCAGGCTGTGGGCGACGAGCACCGGCGGCGCCGCGCACGCGGCGATCTCGCGCTCCAGCGTCGCGAGCCACTCCGCGCGCTCGGGCAACAGCCAGTCACGCTGCAGCACGCGACGAAAGCGTCCGTCCTCCGCCTCCCACAGGCTCTGCCAGTGCCCGGGACCGGAGTCCCCGTAGCCGGGCAGCACGAGCACGGGGGGCCCCGAGGCGCTCATGCGGCCGACGTCGACGCTGCACGCCGCCGCGCCCAGAGGACGACGACGGGTCCCCAGATCGGCAGGAGGATGAAGAACTGTGCCATCAGGCCGCCGTTAGCGACGCCGGTGGCGCCTGCCACGCTCGCGCTGATGGCAGTCACGCGCCAGAGCGCGCCGACGACGAAGAAGTAGAGGAGCTCGAAGATCCAGACGCCGACGAGAAGCCCGGCCGCCCAGGGCCGGCGCCGCACGAGCTGCACGCCGCCGACGAGGAGCGCGAGGTAGCAGGCGATGCAAACGGCCGACATCGTGTAGAACGCGACATAGAAGTGTCGCATCTCGTGGTCGCGGACGATCTCCGCGAATCCGCCTCCGAGGCCGACGGCGAGACTCTGCGCGTTGTAGAGCAGTCCGAGCACGGCGCACAGGATGGTGACGGTGGCCGTCGCGAGGAGGGCCGTCCGCGCGCTCATCGGAAGAAGAGCAGCGTCACGATCACGAACAACGGAACCAGGATCGCGCCGCTGTAGAGCATGTAGCCGAAGAACGACGGCATCGCCACCTTCGCCTCCTCGGCGATCGACTTCACCATGAAATTGGGCGCGTTGCCGATGTAGGAGTTCGCGCCCATCGCGACGGAGCCGACGCTGATGGCCGCCAGCACGGCGTGCGTGACGCCGGCCACCTCGTCCGTCAGGTGCAGCCCCTGCGCGAGGGCGAGGAACGTCAGGTAGGTCGGCGCGTTGTCGAGGAACGAGGACAGCGTCCCCGCCGCCCAGAAGAACTGCCACGGCTCGCGCACGCCGAGCTCGCCGCCGCGCACGCGTAGCAGCTCGAGCGCCGGGATCATCGTGAGAAAGATGCCGAAGAAGAGCACGGCGACCTCCGTCATGGGATACGCGGTGACGCCGTTGGCCCGACGGACCGAGGCCGGCGTCCGCCAGAGCGATACCCCCGCCACGGCCACGATCGCGATCTCCCGCCACGGCGCGTGCAGGAACGCCACCGCCAGCACGACCAGCGCCAGCCCGAGCGCGTTGAGCCCGCCGCGCACGCGCAGCGGCTCGATCTCGGCACGGTCGCGCCGCAGCGCGGCCAGCGGCTCGTGGACGTACCGGCGCGTGTCCCAGAGGAAGTAGAGGAGGAGCAGGACGGCCACCATGAACAGCCACTGCGGCCAGAGCCGAAACGTCCACGCGAACGGCACGCCCGACAGGTAGCCGAGGAAGAGCGGCGGATCGCCGAGCGGCGTCAGCATGCCGCCCACGTTGCTGACCAGGAAGATGAAGAAGATCACGGTGTGCTTGACGTGGCGGCGCTCGCGGTTGGTCTGGAGCAGCGGCCGGATCAGGAGCATCGAGGCGCCCGTGGTGCCGATGAACGACGCGAGCAGGGTCCCGACGGCGAGGAACACGGAGTTGGTGAGGGGGGTCGCCTCGAGGTCGCCCGTGAGGCGGATGCCGCCCGACATCACGTAGAGGCCCGCCAACAAGACCATGAACGAGACGTAGTCCTCGGCCATCCCGAGGAGGGCGGCCGGGCGGCGGGCCAGATAGAGGGCGAGCACGGGCAGCCCGAGCGCCGCGGCCACGGCGAGCTTGTTGCGGTTCGATTCCCACCAGTGCGGGACCCAGAGCGGGCACAGGGCGATGGCCAGTAGCATCAAGACGAACGGGCCGACCGTGTAGACTGGGGGTGCGAGGCTCGCCGTCACGGTGTAACCCTAACCTCCGATTGCTGGGGGTAGGGCCACATGGTATATAGTTAACATTTATCCACCACACCTCTGACTCCGCGGAGGGGGGAGCCGAGTGACCAAGGTCATCGTCGAGCCCGATGAGTCCTTCGAAAGCGCGCTGAAGCGCTTCAAGAAACAGTGCGAGAAGGCCGGGCTCCTGTCGGAGTTCAAGAAGCGCCAACATTACGAGAAGCCCAGCGTTCGGCGCAAGCGGAAGGCTCTCGCCGCGCGCAAGAAGGCGAAGCGGCGGGAGCGGATGGCCGATTAGCAGCGGACGCACTCCGGACGGTACCGCCAACACTTCCGTCCAGCCCGGACGGGAGCGAGTGAGGCGAAGGGTGGAGGCAGGCCGACTCTGGGGGCGCGGGATCGAATGGGACGCCGTTCGCGCCCTGGTCGCCTCCGACGCGCACACCGCGATGGGTCGTGAGCGCGCGCTGACGGCGGAGCCCCTCACCGACCCCATCGACGTCGAATCCGCGCTCGACAGCACGGCCGAGGCGCGTCGCGCGCTGGCCGAGGAGGGCCCTCCCCCGCTCGACGGCGTGCCCGACCCCCGCCCGATCCTCGACCGCGCCCGCGCCGACGGCAGCGTGCTCGACGGGCCCGAGCTGGTGGCGCTGCTCCCGCTGCTCGATGCGGCGCCTCGCCTGGCGGCCTACGCGCGCGCGATCCGCCCCGTGGCGCCCACCCTGGCTGCCACCGCCGAGAGCCTGCCGCGCCTCGCCGACCTCCGCGACCTCCTGCGCCGTGCCCTCGACGACGACGGCGCCTTGACCGACCGCGCGAGCGCCCGGCTGGGTCACGTGCGCCGCGAGCTCCGCGAGCGACGCCGGCGCCTCGTCGCAGACCTCGAGCGGCTGCTGCAGGCCGAGGGCGAGCGCGTCTTCGCCGAGCGCTTCGTCACCGTGCGCCACGGCCGCTACGTGTTGCCGCTGCGCGCGGAGTCCCGCGGCCGGCTGCGCGGTATCGTGCACGACCGCTCGCAGAGCGGTCAGACCCTCTTCGTCGAGCCCGAGGCCATGGTCGAGGCGAACAACGACCTGGTCGCCCTCGAGCGCGACGAGCAACAGGAGACGACGCGCATCCTCGCCGAGCTGACCGACGCCGTGCGCGCCCGCCGCGACGAGCTGGCGGCGCTCGTGGAGACGCTCGGCGCGCTGGACTGGGTCTTCGCGCGCGCCCACGTCGCCGAGCGTATGGAGGCGACGCGCCCGGTCATCGACGGCGACGGCCGCGTGGCTCTCAAGGCCGCGCGCCATCCCCTGCTGCTCGCGCAGCGCTGGCGCGATCCCGCGCGCGAGGTCGTGCCGGTGGACCTCGAGCTCTCCCCCGGCCGCCCGCTGCTGCTGATCACGGGACCCAACGCGGGTGGCAAGACGATCGCGCTCAAGACCCTCGCGCTGCTCTCGCTGATGACCCAGGCGGGCTGCCACGTCCCCGCCGCCGAAGGCTCGCGCGTGCCGGTCTTCGAGCGGATCTTCGCCGTGATCGGCGACGATCAGTCGGTCGCCGAGAACCTGTCCACCTTCTCGGCCTTCATCAAGCAGATCCGCGAGGTGCTCGCGGAGGCCGACGGCCGCTCGCTGGTGCTGCTCGACGAGCTGGGCGCGGGGACCGATCCCGACGAGGGCGCGGCACTGGCGCGCGCGATCCTCGAGTCGCTCGCCGAGCGCGGCGCCCTCGTGGTCGCCACGACGCACCTCGAGCCGCTCCGCGCGTTCGCCGCCGCCGAGCCGCGCGCGCGCAACGCCTCGGTGGAGTTCGACGCCGCGACGCTCGCGCCGACCTTCCGTCTCGTCTACGACCGCCCCGGCCAGTCGTGGGCGCTCGCGATCGCCGCCCGGCTCGGGCTATCGCCGGAGCTGATCCTGAGCGCCGAGGGCCACCGCACCGCGGACGCGCGCCGGCTCGGCGAGCTGCTCGCCCAGCTCGACGCGCGCAACCGCTCGGAGGCCGAGCGCGCGCGCGAGCTGGAGCGCCGCGAGACCGAGACGGCGACGCGGCTGGCCGCCGCGCGCGACGCCGAACGCCGCGCGGGCGAGCAAGCGCGAGCGGTGCTCGAGCGCGCCAGGACCGAGGCGGCCGCGCTCCTGACCGACATCCGGCGCGCCGTCTCCGCGGAATGGGAACGGCTCAAGCGCGCCGAGCGTGGCAGGCCGGCGCTGCAGGAGAGCCGCCGTCGCCTGCAGGACGCCGCCGCGCGCGTTGTCCCCGCCGTCCCCGACCCCGCTCCGAGTGAAGGCCCGGTGGTCCCCGGCGCCGCCGTGGTCGCCGCCCATCTGGGCCTGAAGGGCGAGCTGCTGGAGATCCAGGGTGAGACGGCGACCGTGCGCGCGGGATCGGTCACCGTCCGCGTGCCGGTCACCGCGCTGAGGCGGAGCGAGGCCCCGGTCGCCAAGGTCACCGCCGCGCCGGTGCGGGTGTCGCGGGCGAGCGACGGCGGGGCGGGCGGCCGCGGCATCGGGCCCGAGCTGATGCTCCTTGGCAAGACCACCGACGAGGCGCGCGACCTCGTCGAGCAATATCTCGACGACGCGTTCATGGCCGGTCTGCCTCACGTGCGCCTGGTCCACGGCAAAGGCACGGGCGCGCTCCGCAAGGCGGTGCGCACGCTGCTCTCGAGCCATCCGCTCGTCGACTCGTTCCGGGACGGCGAGCCGTCCGAGGGTGGCGCGGGCGCGACCGTCGCCGCGCTGAAGGTCAGCTGACGATGGCCACCTACTCGGCGGCCGTCCTCGACGACATCCGGGCGGGTGTGGACATCGTGGACTTCATCGGACGGTTCGTGAACCTCCGCAAGGCGGGCGCGAACTGGAAGGGCCTCTGCCCGTTCCACGGCGAGAAGACGCCCTCGTTCATGGTCAATCCCACGAAGGGCATCTTCCACTGCTTCGGCTGCGGCGTGGGCGGCGACGTCTTCGGCTTCTTGATGCGCCAGGACCGGCTGTCGTTCCCCGAGGCCGTGCGGGCGCTCGCCAAGACGACCGGCGTGTCGCTGCCCGAGGCGCGCGGCGCGCAGGCCGGGGACTCCGGGCGCGAGGAGCTGTTCCGCGCGATGGACCTCGCCGCGCGCTTCTATGCGGAGACGCTCTGGGGGCCGAGCGGCGAGCGGGCGCGCACATACCTGGCCGAGCGTGGCCTCGATCCCGACGTGGCCAGGCGCTTCGGCCTCGGCTATGCGCCCGAGGGCTGGGACCGGCTGCTCGACTTCATGAGGAGCGAGAAGATCGGCGAGGAGACGCTGGTGGCGGCGGGGCTCGCCGTGCAGCGCGAGAACCGCAGCGGCTCGTACGACCGCTTCCGCAACCGCCTGCTGTTCGCGATCCGCGATCTCCAGTCGCGCGTGGTGGCCTTCGGCGGCCGTGCCTTCGGCGACGACCAGCCGAAGTACCTGAACTCCCCCGAGACGCCGCTCTACACCAAGGGCAACCTCCTCTACGCGGCCGACGTTGCGCGCGAGCCGATGCGGACGAAGAACCGCGCGCTGCTCGTCGAGGGCTACGTCGACTGCCTCATGGCGCACCAGCACGGCTTCCCCGAGACGGTGGCCGCGCTCGGCACGGCGTTCACGCCCGCGCAGCTGGCGCTCCTGCGCCGCTACTGCGACGAGGTCGTGACCTTCTTCGACGCCGACGCCGCCGGTCAGAAGGCGGCCGAGCGCGCGGAGGAGCTGCTCGAGCCGACGTCCGGCGGCTTCGCGTGGGCGGTCAACCGCTCCGGCGCCTTCGACGGCGGCGCGCTTCGCGTGAAGGTCGCGCTGCTGCCCACCGGTCACGATCCGGACACCTTCCTGCGCGCCGAGGGCGCCCCCGCCTTCGCCGAGCGCATCGCCGGAGCCCGCAGCCTCCTGTCCTACGCGCTCGAGCGGACGATCCGCGAGTCCGACGGCACCGGGCCCCGCGCCCGGACCAACGCGTTCGCGCGCGTCGCGCTGATGCTGTCGAAGGTGGGCGACGCCCAGGAGGCCGCCACCCTGTCCCGCGAGGCGGCCACGCGCCTGGGCGTCGATGCCACGCAGCTCTGGATCGAGGCGCAGCGGCTGTCCGCCTCGCTGCGCAAGCCGCCCGCGGCCGTCGGCGCGGCCACGAACGCGGCGGTGGCGGACGACAAGAAGCTCGTCACGAAGCTCGTCACGCTGCTGCTCGTGGATCGCGCGGCGCGCGCAGCCCTCTTGCCGCTGCTCGACGCGGCCGACGTCTCGCAGCCGCCCCTGCGGGAGATCGTCGACACGCTCAAACGATTCCCGGAGGTCGAGGCCACCGCACTCCTCGCCGAGCTGCCGAGCGAGGCGGCGCGTCACATGCTCGCCGCGCTCATGGTCGATGACGCGACGATGCCGGACGCGCGCGAGAGCATCGAGCAGTTCCAGCGGCGCCTGCGGTTCCTCGAGCGACGACGGCGGGTTCGCGCGCTCAGCCGGTCGATCGCCGAGACCCAGTCGTCGCAAGGCGTGCACGCCTCGCTCGAGGATGACCTGCTCGCCGTGCAGCAGGACAGCGCCGGCATCTACGAGCATCAGGGGGGCAGCGCGCAGGTCGTCGACCGGGCCGTCGGCCAGTCGCCACAGACGGGACCCCAGGGTCCGCAAGGAGTTCAAGCGCATGAGTGAAGAACCCAAGCTGGAGGAGCTCGACCGGCTCATCTCGATGGGCAAGCAGAAGGGCTTCCTCACCTACGACGAGGTGAACGACGCCCTTCCGTCGGACATCGTGTCGCTCGACCAGCTCGACGACATCATGATGATGTTCGGCGCCATGGACATCGAGGTGGTGGACTCCGCCAAGGCCGGTCGCCTGCCCTCCGAGGTCGGCCGCGAGCGCCAGCCGCAGCAGGCCGACGACGACGACGATGGGCCCGCGGAGCCGATCGACCTCACGCCCGGCCCCGTCGGGCGTACCGAGGATCCCGTGCGGCTCTACCTGCGCGAGATGGGGCGGGTGGCCCTGCTCACGCGCGAGGGCGAGATCGCGCTGGCCAAGCGCATCGAGGAGGGCAAGAACCAGGTCACGGTGGCCATCCTCAGCACCAACCTGGCGCTCGAGCGCTTCCGCGAGCTGCGCGAGCTGCTGCGGCGCGCCGACATTTCCATCAAGGAAGTCGTCGACGTCAACGAGGAGGAGTTCACCGAGGAGAAGGAAATCGAGCTGACGCGCACGGTCGTGAACGCGTTCGGCGCCGTCGAGCGGATGCTGCGCGAGCGCGATCAGATCGCGGACAAGGCCAAGAAGCTGCGGGCCAAGGCCGGCGGCAAGACGCCGCGGCGCCGCGGCCGAGGCAAGGTCAAGGAGCCCGCGTGGAAGAAGCTCGAGACGCAGGCGATGGACCGCAACCGCAAGGTCCTCGAGAAGCTGCGTGCGCTCAACATCGGCAACCAGATCATCGATCGCGAGGACGGCGATCCCGCCCGGCGCGGTCTCGTGCAGCGTCTGCGTGACCTGCTCGACGACATCGAGCGGGCCGAGCGGGTCATCCACCTCTGGACCAACGGCCGCCGGCCGTCGCCGGAGGAGGTCCAGAACCTCATCTACGTCTCGTTCCGCGATCCGGCGGCCGCGGCCAACGGGGTCTCCGACCTGCACCTCAGGGCGGCCAAGAAGTTCCAGAGCCCCAAGCAGCAGCAGATCTGGGTCGCCCAGCAGGAGATCAAGGCGGCCGAGGCGCGCGCCAACGCCAAGGCCGACGAGATCAAGCGCGTGATGACGGTCATCAAGCAGGGCCAGCACAAGGCGGCCATCGCCAAGAAGGAGATGGTCGAGGCCAACCTCCGGCTCGTCATCTCGATCGCCAAGAAGTACACGAACCGCGGCCTGCAGTTCCTCGACCTGATCCAGGAAGGCAACATCGGCCTCATGAAGGCCGTCGACAAGTTCGAGTACCGCCGCGGGTACAAGTTCTCGACCTACGCGACCTGGTGGATCCGCCAGGCCATCACGCGCGCCATCGCCGACCAGGCGCGCACGATCCGCATCCCGGTGCACATGATCGAGACGATCAACAAGCTCATCCGGACCTCGCGCCAGCTCGTCCAGGAGCTGGGCCGCGAACCGACACCGGAAGAGATCGCCACCAAGATGGAAGTGCCGGTCGACAAGGTCCGGAAGGTCCTGAAGATCGCGCAAGAGCCCATCTCGCTCGAGACCCCGATCGGAGAAGAGGAAGACAGCCACCTCGGCGATTTCATCGAGGACAAGCAGGTCGTGTCGCCCGTCGACTCCATCATCGGGCTCTCGCTGCGCGAGCAGACGAACAAGGTCCTCAACACGCTCACGCCGCGCGAGGAGAAGGTGCTGCGGCTGCGCTTCGGGCTGTCCGATGGCTGCGAGCACACGCTGGAGGAGGTTGGACAGGACTTCGCGGTCACCCGCGAGCGTATCCGCCAGATCGAGGCCAAGGCGCTCCGCAAGCTGCGGCACCCGTCGCGGTCGAAGAAGCTGCGGAGCTTCCTCGAGTCATGACGCCATTCCGCCTCGGGGCCCATAGCTCAACGGCAGAGCACCCGGCTCATAACCGGAACGGTCTTGGTTCGAATCCAGGTGGGCCCACCACTGTATCGGCACGCGAGATCGCCGTGAACCGCGGGCGGCCTGCCATAGAAGGGTGTGGCTCCGCTCCGCAGTCAACCGTACTATGCATGGAGACACTGTGGACGCACAGCTTCAGACGCTCATAGAGCTTCAGGGCTTCGATGCCCGGATCGCCGGTCTCGAGACCGAGGCGGCCCGGCTCCCGCGGCAGATCGAGGCGCTCCAGACGGCGCTGGCCGACGCGAAGAAGACGGTCGAGACGATCAAGACCAAGGTCGACGCGACCAAGAAGGACCTCCGGACCAGGGAAAAGGACCTCGAGGTCGCCAACGTCAAGCGCCAGAAGCTCGAGGCCAAGCTCTACGAGGTCAAGACCAACAAGGAGTACTCTGCCGTCCTGCTCGAGATCGAGGAAGCCAAGCAGGAAAAGGCGAAGACCGAGGAGGACATCCTCGGGCTGATGGAGATGCAGGAGCGGCTCGCCGTCGACATCAAGGACGCCGAGCAGCGCTTCAAGACCCGCGAGGAGCAGGCCAGGCAGGACGAGGCCGTCGTGCGCAAGAAGCTGGCCGCCGTCGAGCAGGAGCTCGAGATCGTGCGCGCCGAGCGCAGGTCGCGGGCGAAAGAGCTGCCGGTCGGCGTGCTCGCGAGCTACGACCGCATCCTCAAGGCGCGCGGCGGCGTCGCGGTGGCCGCGGTGTCGGCGGCCGCGGTCTGCGGGGGCTGCCGCGTGGGCATCCGCCCGCAAGCGATCCAGGAGCTGCGCGCGGCGACCGGGCTCATGGTCTGCGAGAGCTGCGGGCGCTACCTCTACTGGCAGGAGTGACCGAGGTCACCCTCTACACGGACGGCGCCTGCTCGGGCAATCCGGGGCCGGGCGGCTGGGCCGCCCTCCTCGTCGAGGACGGCGCCGAACGGATCGTGAGCGGCGCCGAGCCGCACACCACGAATCAGCGGATGGAGCTGAGGGCGGCCATCGAAGGCCTCGCCGCCGTCGCGGGCCGCCGCACCGTGCACGTCTTCACCGACTCCTCGTACGTCATGAACTGCTTCCGCGATCGCTGGTGGACGCGCTGGGAGGCCAACGGCTGGCTGGGCGCCGGCAAGCAGTCGGTCGCCAACCGTGATCTCTGGGAGCGTCTCCTCGCCGAAACGCGGCGGCACGACGTCGTCTGGCACAAGGTGAAGGGCCACAGCGGCGACGCGCTCAACGACCGCGTCGATGCGCTGGCGCGCTGCGCGATCGCGACGCTGGTCAGTCGCTGATCAGCGGACTGACAACGCTGATCAGTGCTTTGCCGTTCTGGCTGACCACCCCGACACGCCAGCGGAGTTCGGTCCCGTGATAACAGCCAGTTAGCGGCCGCCCTGGTCTGGCTCGATCTTTGCCAATTGTTCGGGCGTGGCCGAAGACGAAACCCTCGCACCCCCAGCAACGACAACGACGACGCCCTGGTTTGCGGTCGTGCTGCGCCAGCCGCTCTCGACGGTCCAGACGCTGGTCGGTATTCTCGCCGGCATGCTGACGATCGTCGGCGCCTTCTTCTCGATGGGCAGCCTCACGTCGGCCGCCATGCCGCCCCATCAGGGCGAGATCGTCGCCGCGGTGCAGGACGCCCGCACGCGCAAGCCGATCGCGGCGACCGTCGAGATCCTCACGCCGGAGGACGCGCTGGTGACGACGCTCAACGTGGAGCCCGACGGCAGCCTGACCCGGCGCCTGAAGGAAGGCCGCTACCGGTTGCGCGTCATGCACTCGGCGTTCAGCACCGAGGTGCGCCACATCGAGGTGCAAGCGGGCCAGCGCTCGAACGTTCGCATCGCGCTCGGGCCCCGCCCGCGCGTGGTGAAGACCGCCACGGTGAGCGAGGAGCCCGGTCCCGTCAAAAAGTTCTTCAAGGACCTCTTCGGTCAGTAAACGCCCCTGTCGCCGCCCGCTTCTACTGCCCCTTCCTCGGCCCCGTCGTGCTGCTCGCCGCCACCGCCGTGACGCTGACGGCGCTCGGGCTGCTGTCCGAAGTCCTCGCCCCCGCCGCGCGCGCGCTCAGCTTGCCGCGCTGGACGGCCACCGTCTTCGCGGTGTTGGCCCTCGGCGGGTTCGCGTACGCCGAGCGTGGGCTCTGGCTGACGCGCTCGCTGTGGGCGCTCGAGGTCGTCGCCCGCGCCTGGAGAACGGTCGCCTCGTAGGCGCTGGGACGCCGGGGCCCTCCGTTTGCACCGCGCCGCGGCGCTATACTGAAGGACGCGCCAGAGAAGATCGGACGGTCGCCGGCCGTGGCAACACGGCGGGAGGAAAGTCCGGGCTCCGCAGGGCAGGGTGCTGGCTAACGGCCAGGGGGGGCGACCCCACGGAAAGTGCCACAGAAACATACCGCCGCCGCAAGGCGGTAAGGGTGAAACGGTGAGGTAAGAGCTCACCAGCGGCGCGGGTGACCGCACCGGCTAGGCAAACCCCACCCGGAGCAAGGCCAAATAGGAGAGCGATCGGACGGCCCGTCCGTGGCTCTCGGGTAAGGCCGCTCGAGACGCCGGGCAACCGGCGTCCTAGAGAAATGACCGTCACCCTGGGTCACACGCTCGGGGGACAGGACCCGGCTTACAGATCTTCTCTGGCGCGCTTTATTCATTCCGCGTAGTTGCCGCGGCATCGTTCGGGACCCGTGGCGCAGGCACAGAATCCGGGAACAGAACCTTTTCACCGCTAGGCTTCTTTGAGAGCACGTTCACGGCCGAGCGTAGGCGCTGGGCTGTCACCTGTGTGTAGACCTCGGTGGTGGCAACGCTCTCGTGGCCGAGAAGGTCCTGCACCTGTCTGAGATCGGCCTTCTCGCCTGCCGCGTTGCCCTCCAGCAGGCGCGTGGCAAAGGTGTGCCGGAAGCGATGCGGCGTCACCGCCTCCACACGCGACGCGAGCGGAGAGCACAGGAGTGTTGGGTTGACCGAGATTTCTACTTGTCCGCCAAGAGCTGGTCGATGAGGCGGCGGAAGACCTCCACGGGCTGGGCGCCGCGAATGGGCGTGCCCTCGACACTGTCGCCAGGTTTCGTCCTCGCTATCACGAACCCCGGCGTGCCCTGGACCCCGGCGGCCAGACCGTCTTCGAGGCCCTTTTGGACTCGCCCGGCGTGCTTGCCCGACGTCAAGCAGGTGTCGAACGCGGCGCCATCGAGCCCGAGCGTACGTGCGTGCTCGCTGAGCTGCGGAGGGGTAAGGGCCTTCTGGTTCTGGAAGAGTCGGTCGTGCATCTCCCAATACTTGCCCTGGTCGCCAGCACAGTGGGCGGCCTCGGCGGCCTTGCGCGCTTGCGGATGGATCTGATCGAGCGGGTAGTCCCGAAACACATAGCGCACCTTGCCCGCGTCGATGTAGTCGCGCTTGAGCGTCGACAGCGTCGCCGAGAAGAACCGCCCGCAGAACGGACATTGATAGTCGGAGAACTCCACGAGCGTCACGGGTGCGTCAGGTCGGCCGAGTGCTGGCGCGTCCGCCAGGCTCGCACGCGCGGGGCCGGGCAGCGTGGCGGGACCGCCGGGGACGGAGCGCTGCTCCATGAGCCGCAGGATCGGGCCAAGCAGGCGCTTGAGGTCTGCGAGGTCGGCCTTGACGCGGTCGAGATCCGCCTTGACCGCGTCGAGGTCCCCCGGCGCGCTCGGAGGCGCCTGCGCCCAGACCGGCGAGACCACCAGCGCGAGCATCGCCACCGCGGCCGGCACGGGCGTCCTCATGCGTACCACCGCCCAGGTGTCCAACAACAGGTCGATGACCCACGACGAACGCTTCACGGGCAGTGCGCGATCAAGTACTGCGCGTCGGTGATCATAATCGTTGCTGCGGTGGCGTCCACGTGCTTGCCGCTCTGCGCTTGCAGCTCGTTGATGAACGCCTGATAGATATTGTCAGCGGTTTCGCAGCTGCCTCTTGCCCGCGCAGCGGCGGCGGCGTCCAACTTGGCGAGGAGGGACTTCGCTATGCCCCCGTTATCGATCGCGCCGCTCGCGCGGAACTGCCCGACGTCATTCTTGATGCTATCGGGCGTGACGATGATCGTGAAACTGACCGACGCCTTGCTGGTCCCTCCCACGTTGTCAGCCGCGTCAACCGTGAACGTGTGGTCACCCGGGGCCAATTCCGCCAGCAGGCGTATCGCCTGACCGCTCTGCAGTCCGTGACCGTCAAGCATGGTCAACCCGTCCAGACGCGGCGTCACACTGCCGACCCCACAACCCGTGTCGGCCTCACTGTAATTCAGCGTGAGGACATCACTGTGTAAGTACGTGGTCGCCGCCGGCTGGATGATCGTTATGGCCGGCGGAAACTTCTCCCGGGACCACTCCACCGATGCCGATCCGTAAACGGGGAACGGCTGGCCGTCGCTGTTGTCCTCTGCGGATATCGGACCCGAGAGCTGATCGATCGGCGTCGCCACGACGACGTTCTGAGAGTCCAGGGGACTCGCGGCCATGAGCGGCGTGAGGGCGGCGCAATCCGGAAATGTACTGCTGCCGAGAGTGCCGTAGGACGGGTCGTAGCAATCGGTGAGTAGGCCCCGTTCCAGGATGAGAGCGAAGAGCGGTCCTATCGAGGGATCGATCGGGGCAAGTGCGAGCAGGATATCCCGGATAGTGACGATCGTATCGGCCGTATCAGGCTCTAAGAACCTGATGTCGTCGATGGACAGACTCATATCGGCCTTTGGTGGCAAAGGCGGCGCCGTGTACTGGCTGTCGTCCATCGTGATGATGACCCGTGCAGCATCACTGGTGAACGGCTCGATGGACGCAGTGACCCCATGGCGCACCGTGAAGTGAGACGAGACCAACAGCTTGTGTGCCGCACACTGCCTCGGCACCGGTGGTCTCAGGATGTAGCTCATCGTCTGGAAGCCCTTGAAGGGTTTCGGCAGGAAGCGCTGGTGTGCCTCGAAGCGCGTCGTGCAGGGCACATGAAACCACAACACCGGATCCAGGCAGAACGTCGGTACACAGACGCCGAAGGCGCAGACATCTACCGTGCATCCCCCAGACTCATCGAGAGCTCCTTCGACAATGTCACCGATGACCGGGCAGTCTGGTATGGCCATCCCCTTCAGCAGCTCATTGTAGAGGTGGTGCCGCACACCTTTCCCGTCTTCGAAGGTCTGGCTTATGAGATAGGGCCTCGATATCACCTCTGAGAAGGTGACGGGTTGTCCTGACGATCCGGAGACTTGACGGCCAAAGGCCGTCAACAGGGGTGGATGCATCTCCGAGTGAAAATCCTCGTGGCCACAATCCACGATCCAGCGCCCGAACATCGCCACGCGATCGCCCTTGTGCGCCCGGGCGCGGTAGTCTGGAGGAACGAGGCCTTGGTCGGTCTCGAAACCGAGAACAGCTCGGACTCCCAGGGGGCTTGTCGGCAGCGGCAACTGCTCCCGGTGGGCGCCTTCGACTGCCGCCTTATACTCCATATTTACGTTGCAGTTGCCGATGGCCGCTCCGCTGCAGCAACTCTCGGGTGTCCCGGGCCCCGTGCACCCCGCGTTGGCATTATTGTTGTCGGCCACGCTGTTCAGACAAACACCCTCCGGGGTGAAGCCAGTACATCCATTCGAGGGTGCCAGGAGGGACGCATAACTTTGGTCTGGTGCGACGAAAAACTCCCAGTCGGTGCCGAATGGATGAGTAAACGGCAGATCTTTCCCGGAGATTGTAGGTTCCTCGACAATAGTGCCCGCGAACCCGACGAGCCGTTCGTCGACCTCGCCGCTAAATACGGGCGTCCATTCGAACAGTGGCGTCCGATTTGCCAGGAACCGCCGGCCGCCGCAGACGTCCCTTGCCCACCCTGGACTGAGGGTCTGATCGACCCCGCCGACTACATACGGCGGATTGCTATAGTCTGTTTCGAGGATTTGCGCTGTGGCTTGTGAAGTCGCGGTGAAGAACGAAAACAGAAGGAGTGCCCCGAGGTACACGTCACGTGGCCGCATATGTGGTTTCTCCCCGGATGCTCCACCACCTCGTTCGACCGTTCGCAACACCTCACACGCGCCACTTCTGCAGCGCCCACGCCCCTGACCCAGCCCGTGCCGAAGGGTCGGGCGATGCTCCAGTTCGTGTGTCAGCCCATGCGCCGTCCTCACGTGGGAGGCCGGTCGAGTCGCGCGACGCGGCCGAGAATCTGCCGAAAGAGGGTCTTCGTCAAGTGGCTTTCGGCCCGCTGCAGGATGAAGTACCGGGCATGATGAGGCGCCCGCCGGTTCTAAATTTAAACCTGAGGGAATGAACTAGGAGAGACGCGACGGTGACGCTCACGATCGCAGAGACAGTCGTGGTGTGAGATCAAGGGCGGCATGCTCACGGGCCTGCTGCGGATGATGCATGAGGCGAAGACGTCCATCGTTCAGAACCTCAGGGCCTGAAGGATCCGCCGGCGAAAAGCGCCGCGTCGGTCAAGGGTGGCGCGACGGTCAAGAGTGGCTAGAATCTCGCAAAAACCCTCGAGGGATGAGGCTAACCTCGACCTCCGCGCTTCTTGGTGATCCACGCACCGATGAGGCCGAGCAGCACGCCAGCGACGACGACGACGACTGCGAATCCGACGAGACCGAGCCCTAATCGTTCAAGGTCCGTCACGCGTCCGCCCGGATCATCGCTCGTGGCCACGGAAGGTACTGATGATCGCTCCAGCGACGAACGCTAGGGTGACGAGCACGATACCGCCCGCCCGGACGCCGTGATGCGTCGTCAGGTCGCCCCAGATGAAGACCACGAACCCCAGACTCGCGAGGAGGACGTCAGCGGCAATGACCCAGGTCCGCACAGCTAGCTCCACCAGCCGGCGCGGGCGAGGCGCTTGAGGAGTCGAGCCCCCAGATCCCTGTCCGTCATCATCGGCAGGACTCTAGGGCGGTGGAGTAGGGTCTGTCAAATTTCTCTGGCGCCCTTCTTCATCCTGTTGCGCCGCGTCGTACTATGACGTGGTGACTTCGCTCCCGTCCTCCGCCGGCTCACCGCTGCGCCGGCGCGGCGCGCTGATGGCGACGCTCTTTGCCGCGCAGGTCTGCGGCAGCACCGGGTTCTCGATGAGCATGGCCGTCGGCGCGATCATGGCCGCCGCCATCACCGGGACCAATACGTGGTCCGGGCTCCCCGTCGGCGTCGGCTCGCTCGGCACCGCGCTCGCGAGCTGGCCGCTGTCGCGGCTGATGGCCCGCTTCGGGCGCCGTCCGGGACTGGCCCTCGGTTACTCGCTCGCCGTCGTGGGCGCCGCGCTCGGGATACTCGGCGTGGGCCAGCAGAGCTTCGCGCTCTTCCTCACGGGCATGGCGCTGTTCGGCACTGCGCAGACGTCGAACCTCCTGGCACGTTACGCGGCGGCCGACATCAGTCCCGGCGCGCAGCGCGGCCGCGCGATGGGCCTGATCGTCTGGGGCTCCGCCGTCGGCTCGATCGTCGGCCCGATCCTCATGGCCCCGGCCATTCGCGTCGGCGCCGTGCTCGGCGTGTCGTCGGTGGCCAGCGCGTTTCTGATCTCCGTCGCCGGGTACGCGCTGGCGGCGATGCTCGTGCAGGCGCTCCTGCGGCCCGATCCGCTCGCCATCGCGCGACGGCTCGAGCCGCCGCCCGCGACGGCCGGCGCCGCCCGGCGGGGACGCCCGACGGGGACAATTCTGCGCGAGCCGCGGGTGATCGTGGCCTACGGCACGCTGATGGTCAGCCAGCTCGTGATGATCGGCACCACGTCGACCTCGCCCCTCTACCTGCACGACCACGGACACGCCGTGAACACGATCGGGCTCGCCGTGTCGCTGCACCTGGGCGGGATGTACGTCGCGTCGCCCCTCTCGGGCTGGCTGTGCGACCGCTTCGGGCGGCTGCCGGTGATCGGCGCCGGCGGCGTCGTGCTG
>Ga0209469_1000050_pt1 | contig 67501 bp, 60 predicted proteins | sample GraSoiAngelo_123_FD_185880 | JGI IMG/M metagenome (GOLD analysis project Ga0209469, IMG submission 185880) | Grasslands soil microbial communities from the Angelo Coastal Reserve, California, USA - 14_0927_02_40cm (SPAdes) (version 2) | ecosystem: Environmental > Terrestrial > Soil > Grasslands ... | reverse complement strand
CGGCCGCGCCCGCGGTGAGTCCTCCGGCCATATTCGCGGCAAGCGTGGCGGCCGTCAGCGTGAACGTGCTGCTCGCGAGGACCGCCCCAGCATTCACCGTCAGAGTGCCAGACACATCCACGAGCCCCGTTTGGGTGACGGTTCCTGCGGCGGAGATTGTCAGGTTGTTGAAGTTGTTCGCCGCGTTCAAGATCGCGATGTTGCTCACGCCGCTCATCGTCACCGTGCTGGTCCCTTTCGTGAAGACCGAGCCGGCCCCACTCGTGTCCCAGTTCCCCGAATTCGTGACCGAGGCTGTGGTGAGCGTGATCGTGCCGCTCGTGCCGCCGATCATCGTCACACTCGAGACGGTGATCGCGGACGCATTCGCCGTCAGGACCCCGCCGTTGCCCACGTTCAACGCACCGCCCGTCAATCCCAGGTTGGCCGTCGCGAGGTTCGTTGTCGAGGATCCATCGGAGATAATCAGCGTTCCCGCCCAGTTCAGGGCCCTCGTGGACATCGTGAAAATCTGCGCCGTTGCGGCAGTCGAACCGAACGTGATGTTGTTGAACTCGCTGCCCGAAAGATTCGAGCCAGCGAACGTCATCGTCCCACCGGTCGCACTGTTGAATGTGACACTCCCGGTCCCGGCACCCCATGTCGCTGACGTCGAAGCGTTCGTCCACGTTCCTGTGATCGTCCATGTGGATGAATTCATCACGAGGTAGCCGTTCGCCGCACCGATGTTCACGTTTCCGTTGATCGAGATGGCCGAAGCGTTTGCTATCAGGGCTCCGAACGTCGACACCGCGAGTCCCCCGACGGTGATGCCCAGGTTTGCGACCGACGTCGTCAGGACGCTCCATCCCGTTGCGCCGCCAGTCGAGTTCAGGATTGTGAGTGTCCCGCTCATGCGGAGCGCATTCGTCGCCATCGTGTAGGTGACGCTCGTCGTCACACTTGCGTCAAGTGTGAGATTGCTAAACTCGTTCGCCGCTCCGGCCAAAGCAGCGAACGTGAGAGTCCCATTCGCCGCATCCCGGATGGTCACGCTGCTCGTACCCGCCGTCCAACCGGCGGCGGTGGACTGGTTGGTCCAGTTACCGTTGATCGTCCACGTCGATGCGCCGAGGAGGACGACCGTCGCCGCAGTCAAGATGCTCACGTTGCCGGTCACACTGACAGTGGAATTGCGGGCGTTGAACGTGCCTTGAATGAGGAACGCGCCGTTGATCGCGAGGGCCCAGTTTGACCCGGTCGTATCCAGCGTCCCATTGAAGCCCGTCATATCGATGCTGGCGATCGTGGTAGCAGCTGCGAGCGTGATGGTTCCGCTTGGGCTGGCATTGAAGATGGCTTGATTCGACGCCACCGGGGTGCACGCGCAAGAGGCCCCCCCGGCCGAGTTGGACCAGTTGGCTCCGGTGTTCCATGCGCCGCCCGCACCGATTCGATAGCAGTTTCCTGCAGCCACGCCACAGTTGGGAGCGGCGACGACGCGAACGGCACCGAGGACCCAGCTGTTGCCTCCGCCGATGGTCCACGTAATCGCCGTTCCAGGATTGGGCATGTCGCTGCCCGCTCCGCAGAGATTGGTACCAGAACCGGTGCATTTGGCCGTCGCGACGCCAAAGAGATCCGTCGCGGTCGCTCCTGTACCGGTCACCGCCGACGGAGCCGTGGCACTCTGATGTGCGAACACGGCAAATGCGAGTTCGCCTGCTCCCGGCGAAATCGAGATACCGGGATTTGCGGAATTACCATTCGCCGTCGTCCCACCCACCGTGGGGCTCGCGCTTGAGACTCCACTCAAAAGAATCGTGGCACAGACTTGTTTGGCGGTGCCCGCTGCCAGAGTTGCCGTCATGGTTTGGGCGCCGCCGGGGATCGCACCCTGGTAGAACCACATCTCCGTGCGCACCACTCCGGCGCCGCTCGAAGCCGTGCCGGCGATGAGGCTGAGAGTGACGGAACCATAGGTGACTGTCGAGTAGGCGCTCGCAGGGCGGTTGCTGAGCATGACGAGGACGGCGTTGTCTGCCGCAGCCGCCGATTGGGACGTCGTGCACGTGACCGCGTCAGGGTCGACGACTGCGGTCGTGGTCGAGTCGACTGTCACCGTATCCGCCCTCGCATTCACCGTGAAGAGATCGAAGAACCAGCCGATGCCGCCTCGAACGGAGCCGAGGAGGTCGCTCCCCACATGGCGCCAGTCGACCGGGGGGAACCACTCGCGGATGCGATGACCGATCACATTTCCCGCGGTGCCCTCGGGCGGGCCTCGATGTATGAACACGTTGAGGTTGGGTACGTCGAATGAGAACGGGACTAGGCGCGCCGTGGGATGCGAAGACGGTTCCGGGAAAAGGAACGTGATGTTGTAGTTGGGCCTCAGATCGTTCCCCTGAAACAGGAGTCGTTGAAGTTCTTCCGTCAGGGCCCGACCCGGGATCGTGAGCCGTCCATCGGGGCCGCGAAACGCAGCAAGCGGGTCGGAGACCATTTGACTCTCGATCACGACGGTGGCGGTGGCTAGGAGGACAAACCCGAGCAGGAGGGCGGTCCCTGTCTTCATGGGAAGGTCATCCCCCGTTGGGCCGACGGCCTATCCTTCAGTCCGGTCAAGACGAACCGGTGTCCGCTTTCAATGTATCCGCCGATCGATCGCCAAAATGTCGCGTCGGGATTGTTTCGGACCGAGAAGGCACACCCGCTCATCGAACACGGGGTCGGCGGGTTTGCACTTGCTACGATCAAAGTCCTCACGACTAAGACGCTGTCTGTGCGGGTGTAGCTCCGATTTCGAATGAGACCTATTTAAGCGCCGGTCAGTGGTTATCGACCCTGATTTCATGGAGGGAACAAGGTCCGTCATTCGACCGTCACGCGCCCGGACAAACGGGCTTCCATCGCCTCGAGCTCGGCTGCCCGGCGGCGGAGTTTCTCCTCCCTGTCGAGCAGCTCGAGCGCTTTCTGCTGGATGATCTTCACCCGACGTTCGATGTCCTTCTTCGCTTCGTCGGCCTGGGCCCGAGCATCGGGCATCGGCGTCTTTGCCTGCGCGATGATCGTCTTCTGCCGCGCGACGTCTTGTTCCTTCGTCGTGAGGTCCTCGACTCGACGTGCGAGTTCATGCTCCCGCTCATCGGATTTCGCTTCCCGGTCGCGGACTCGTTCCTCGCGGTCCAAGAGTTCGATCGCGCGGCGCTGGAGGAACTTCCGTTCTCGGGCGAGTTCTCCCTTCTGACCTTCCATCGTCTTCCGGACCTCGTCCGTCTCGCCCGGTTCGCGGTGGGACGCGACGAGGCGTTCCTTTGCCATCGCGGCGAACCGCTGACTCATGTCCGCAACCCGACCTTCAATCTCTTTCCGCGTCCGTTCCTCATCCGCCAATCGTGAGTTGGCGTTTGCGCGCTCCTTCTCAAGAGCGGCGATTGAATCTCTCGCCTCTCTCTCGAACTTGGCAATCTGCGCCGTAGCTTCTCGGTAGCGAACGTCAACTTCGTTCTTCGCGGCCAAGAGAGCGTTCCGTTCCTGTTCGAAGGCCTGTTGAGCATCCGACGTGGCCTTCGAATCGGTCTTCTTGGATTCGAGGTGCCGGCTTGCGGCAAGCTGCTCCGTCATCTCGAGCGTCTTCATCGCTCGCGACACGCCGCGGGTGACGGAGTCCTGCATCCGCGCAGCGTAATCCGCGAGAGCGGTCAACCCGGCCTTCTGACGGTTCAACTCTTCTTGTCGACCGAGGAGGTTCGCGGACTCTCCTTGGAGTTTCGCCTCTTGTTCGGCCAGACTTTTCTCCTTCGCTTTGAATCGCGCCTCGCGCTCCGCGGAAGCCCTGTCGAGATCCGGTTTCGCTTCGGTTGTTCGAGCGGGCGCTGCACGATTCCCCGGGGCGAGATGCGAATCCGCGGCCGTCAACAGGAGGGCGGTCCAGTCGACGTCTTCGGATGCGAGATGGCCCCTCGAGAGGAGGACGAAGACCAGCTTGCCGCTCTGGAACGCGGTGAACACATATTCTCCGACGAAGAGAGAATCGCGATCGCCGATTCCTTCCGGCGGCAACACCTTCAGGAAATCATCGTAGTCGATTGGGCAATCCGCATCGAGGACATATTCGCCGGTCATCTCTCCGCGGTCGTCGAGCACATAGATCTTCTTGAGCTGCGCCCGCGCCGTTTTTCTGGATGGCGCGGCCATCAAGACCGCGGTGAGGGCTGGGCTGAAACCTCGCATTAAGATGCCCGTCACCAGGGCTTCCATCGGCCCTTGCATACGCTGCTTTCCTCGGTTCGCGAAGGCGTTCCCTCACGTGACTTGTCGGAGGATTCGAGCGGGCTGCACCGTATTTAAGGGGCGGGTTTTGGTTATCGGACGTGAGAAGGGGTGGTCATGGAGGCGGCGGTCCGGAAGATGCTCGCCTCATCGTCGGCTCGGCCTCCACCGGATGCTCCGCTTTCGGTTTCGGTTGTCGGAACGCGCGTTGCATTTGCAGCGCGTAATCGCGCAACGCGGTCAGCCGCGTCTCCCTCGTCCGGACTTCGCCTTCCAGATCGCGAAGGGTGATTGCCGCGGTCCGGAGTTCCGCTTCGAGGAGGGCGAGTCGCTGCTCCCGTCGTCTCAGTTGGGCCTCGCGGGCCTCGGCCTCGCGGTCCCGTTCCTGCAAGGCATCCTCCCGCGCCGCGATCGCCGGGGACAGACTGGGCGGGAGGTGCATCCGCATGGCCGCCAGGAGTGTGCCGATGGATCCCCGCTCCTCGATCCGTGGGACGCCGTGGGTCAGTACGACGAACCACAGGTCCTCGACTCGAAAGGGAGTGAAGGCGTACTCGCCCTGGTAGAAGGCGACGAGATGCCGCATCCCGTTCACGGGAATCGACCGACGGAGATCGTCATACTCGAGCGGGCAATCGTCGCGAAGCGCATACTCGCCGAGCAAACGAGCATCCTCGCCAAGGACGAAGATCCGTTCGTAGTCGACCCGAGGGACCATCCTCGGAGCTTGGAGCGTCAAGCGCCCGACGACCGCCATGCCATCTCGCGAGATGGCCCCCTCCTCCATAACGCCCTCTTTCATGATGCGCCCGCCCCCCCGAAAGTATGCGGATGCCGATGTGATAGGAATGCGGGGTCTCTTGAGGGTTTCTGTCGCTCCCGCCCCGTTATCACATCCGGCACTGAGACTGATGCGCCGCCTCAGTCCCGCTAGACCAGAGAACGGGCCTTCTCCAGATTGTCGACTCCGAGCGCCAGCTGCGCGTGACCGCCGACAGTGCCCAAGTGAATCGCGCTCATCACGTCGACTCCGGCATCCCCGAGTTTCTTCGCGAGAGCCGCGAGTGCTCCCGGTTTGTCGTCGAGTCTCACGACGAGCACGGTCCGCGTCGAACAAACGTACCCGTGTTTCAGGAGGGCCTCCCGCGCTTGGACCGGCTGGCTCACGATCAGGCTCACGTAGGACCGGCCGCTGGCCGACTCCCCGCTAATCGCTTCGATGTTGATTCCCGCGGTCCCAAGGATCGCGGCCAGTTTCGCCAACTCGCCAGGGCGGTCGGGGACCTCGATGTCGATCTGGATCATCGATCTCCTCTCCGACGGCGATGGCATTACCAGGTTACAAGTGTTGTGAACCCCCCACTGGTCGCCGAATTGCAGATCCCAGAGTCCGCCTTCGGTGGGTCCATGCCCTTCCGACTGGCCCACCTGCGGATCCAGGGCCGCGTCAGGATCGGTAAGGCCGCGTCTAAGAGGAGGGCTGGGCCAGGATGATCCGTGCATCGACGGCGCAGTATCCACGTCCTTCCTCGAGGACCAGGACCGGGTTGAGGTCCATCTCCTGAATTGAGTCGAAGTCGGACACGAGCGCCCCGAGTCGCAGGATTGCGTCCTGAAGCGCGGTCACGTCGCGCGCTGGTTCGCCGCGAACACCGCGAAGGATTGGATAGGTCCGAATCGATTCGATCATTCGCATCGCGTCGCGATCGGTTAGCGGAGGCAGGCCGAACGAGACGTCCTTCAGGTATTCGACGTAGATACCGCCGAGGCCGAAGACCAGGAAGGGACCGTACACCTTGTCCCGCGCCATCCCGAGGATTACCTCCATTCCTCCCTGGACGAATTCTTGCACGAGGAAGCCTTCGACCGTCAGGCGACGATCTCGGAGCTGCCGTTCCATCGCCGAGGCCGCGTCCACAAGTTCCTTCTCTGTTCGGATGCCGAGACGGACGGCCTGGAGTTCCGACTTGTGGACGATCTCCGGACCGAAGGCCTTGAGGACGACCGGATATCCGATCTCTTTGGCTGCCCGACTGAGGTCCTCGATGCGGCGCACGATCCGCGTTTTCGTGGTTCGGATGCCGTAGGCATTCAGCAGGGCGTCCGCCTCCTCATCCCTCAGCCGCGAGCGACCTTCGCCAACGGCGCGGTCGAGGATCGTTTGCGCCTGGGTCCGATTCACCGGGAAAGTGCGGAGCTCTCCCTCATCGCGTTTCCGGTACTCGGCATAGCGGTACATGGCGGCAAGGGATCGCGCGGCACTCTCGGGAAACAGGTACGACGGGACGCCGTGGCTGACGAGTTCCACGAATCCGGGGCTATTCTCCGACCGGCCGAGGAAATTGCACAGGACCGGTTTCGAGTGGTCCTTCGCCGTCTGCCACACCGCACGGGCGATATCGACTTCATCGACGCGCACGGGAGGCACGTAGATCGCGATTGCCGCGTCGACCCCGTCGTCCGAGAGGACCGCATCCAGAGCCCGTCGATAGTCTTCGAGACTTCCCTGGGGCGTCAAGTCGATCGGGTTGCGGAGGGAGGCCTCGGGGGGCGCCCAGGTACCCATGAACGCCTGGGTCGCCGGGGCCAGGTCCGCCAGCCGCATCCCGTGGGCGACGAGCTCGTCGACGCACATGATCGCGGGCCCACCCGCATCGGATACGATCGCGACGCGGTTCCCGCGAGGGAGCGGCTGCAGCGAGAATGCCATCGCGAAGTCGAACAACTCCTCGATCGATGCCGCCCGGAGGACGCCGGTCTGAGCGAACACGGCTTCGGCTGCTAGGTCCGATCCTCCGAGGGAGCCCGTGTGGGACGCGGCCGCGCGGCTCCCCGCTTCCGAGCGGCCGGACTTCACCGCGATGACCGGCTTGTCCTTCGTCGTCGCCCGTGCAATTTGGACGAAGTTCTTGGGATTGCCGAAGTTCTCGATGTAGGCCAGTATGATCTTGGTGTCCGGGTCGCCGCGCCACATCTGCAGCAGGTCGTTCAGGCTCACCTGCGCCTTGTTTCCGAGCGAACAGAATTTGGCGAAGCCTACCCCCAACGTCTTCGCGTGCTCGAGGATCGCGATGCCCAGCGCCCCGCTCTGCGTGACCAGGGAGATCCCGCCGCGGAGCGGGGGCGTGGGCGCGAACGTTGCGTCCATCCGGACGTCGGGATGGGTGTTGATGACCCCCATGCAGTTGGGACCGATCATCGTGAGGTCGTATCGCCGGCACACGTCGACGAGTCGCGCTTCGCGCTCGAGTCCGATGCCCCCGACTTCCCGGAATCCCGCCGTGATGACCACGAGTCCTCGTGCGCCCTGACCGCCGCACTCCTCGGCGGCCCTGACCGCGAGGTCGGCGGGCACCGTGATGATCGCGAGATCGATCGCGTCCGGGATGTCGCGTACGTTCGCGTAGGCCCGGAGTCCATGGATGCTCCGCGCGTTGGGATTCACGGGATAGAGGACTCCTTGGTATTCGTTCAGGATGAGATTCCGTAGGATTTCGTACCCGATCTTGCCAGGATGCCGCGAAGCCCCAACGACCGCGATCGACCGAGGAGAGAAGACGGCGTCGAGACCGACTCCGATCATCTTCGCGGCGAACCTTCCCGGCGGTATTGAACCTTCTCGGGGAGCCCGGCGTTGCATTATCACGCTCGGTAACCGGGCCCTTCGTCTAATATATCGTGACGAGAACCGGGGGATAACAACCCAACGCTCGGCCTCGTTCAGAGCCCGATTCCCATGGTGAACTCTCATTCCGGCCCGCATCGAAGGACCGGCGCTTGGGCCATCTTCCTCATGATTGTCGTGGGGGCCTCGGTCCTGGGTCTCGCGGCGAGTGGCGTCACCGCGGTAGGCCCGTCCTGTCCCACGGGGAGAGCCTATCGGTCGGGTCCCATCGGCACCGCGAGCTGGGATACGTTTTGCATCTGGGTCATGTACGGCAACGTGACGGTGAATCTGGGGGCTACGCTCACGCTCCTGCCGGGGACCACCGTCCTGGCGGATCCGAGTGTCCATCTGTACGTTCGAGGGACCTTGCGGGCGGACGGCAGCTCGGGAGGGCTGATCACGTTCGGGGCAAACAGGACCGGGGTCGGCGTGGGCGCTTGGGGCGGGGTACAGTTCAACGCGAGCGCGACGGGGTCTCTTTCCTGGGCCTCCTTCGACCGGGTCGACCGGGCGGTCACCGTCCTGGGCCCGACGCCCATCTCGCCCTGGATTCACGATAACACGGTCATCCAAGCCGGCATCGGCTTTGCCTTCCTCACAGGGTCGACGAGCACCCTCTCGAGCAACACGATTCGTCGGACGGCGAGCTTCGGTGTGTACGTGAACGCCTCGAGCATCTTCGTGGACCGAAACACGATCAACGGGACGACCGTGGCGATTCAGTTGGAGCAACCGGGGACCTCGACGGTCTCCTCGAATACGATCACGAACGTGAGTTCGACGTTCGCCGCCGGGATCTCCGTCTGGTATGGGGCAACCGCGAACATTATCAATAACACGATCAGCGGCGTCCGGGCCCTGGCAGGCTCCGGTGGGCCGACCTCGGGATCGAACGGTCGCGACGGCGGAGTGGCCCTCGGGGTCTTCGTCAATGCGGCGCCTGCCGCCTCCGTCTCATTCAATTCCATCGATACGATCATCGCCGGAAACGGCGGCAACGGTGCCGCGAACACGTCCGTGGGCCCGGGAGGTCGAGGAGGCAGAGGCGGCTCGGCCGCGGGCATCGTCGTCGCAGCCACTCCTGACGTCTCGATCTACGGCAACGATATCAAGGCCCTCACGGGGGGACGGGGCGGAGCGGGCGGCGGAGGCGCGCCGACGAACAACGGAGGCCGGGGCGGTGACGCAGGCGAAGCGGCGGGCATCGAGGTCTTCTCGACCGCCACCTCGGCGGGAGTTTCTTCTAACATCGTGACAGGTCTCACAGGCGGCCAAGGAGGCGTCGGGGGCGCGGGCACGGTTCGAGACGGCTCCGGAGGCGGAGGGGCGGACGCCTATGGCATCATCTTCATCTCGGCCGCCCAAGCGGACGCCAGCGGGAACCTGGTCCAGACCCTCCGCGGAGGACTCGGCGGAAACACGAGCGGGGCCCTCGGCACGGGCAACGGAGCCCGTGGCGGAGACGCGACGGGCATTTCCGTGGTTCCCATCCTTGGTTCGTCCACGGTCCACGCGAACACGATCGACAGTTTGACCGGAGGGTTCGGCGGAACCCGCGGACCCATCGGAGGCCAGGGAGGGAACGCGACGGGAGTGATCGCGTTCGGAAACAATGACGGGCTTTTCAACGCGACATCGGTCACGTACGACTGGATCAGCACGTTGACGGGGGGACAGGGAGGGAACGGGAGGACGGCAGGGGGCAACGGGGGCAGCGCCTCGGGAATCGGCGTGGTCTTTGCGACTCCGACCCTCGGATCGGACACGATCTTGACTCTCCAAGGAGGCCGCGGCGGGGATTCCACCGGTGCGAACGGCGGACGCGGGGGCGACGCGACCGGTGTCATCGGAGCCTTGGTGGCCGATGGGCGTTCCTCCTTCGACTCCATCACAAGCGTCATTAAGGGCGCGGCGGGCAACGGCCCTCCGGTCCAGAGCTCCTACGGCATCGGATTCAACTTCGTCGGCAACGCGACCTTCACGAGTCGCTTCACCGTCGACAACGCGAGCTTCGCGTTCGTCGGTAATTACGAGTTCTTCGTGAACAATTACAGCTGGGCCGTCTCCGTGAACACACCGTTCACGAGGCCCGCGGTCATGCCGGCCGGCAACCTGACCGTCCAAAACTTCCTTGATGTCGAGGCGTTTTGGCCCGACGGATTCACGCCGGTGACCGGGGCTCGGATCATCATCCAGGATAACGGCGTGGACATCTGGAACCGGACGGCCGCGACCGGGGACCAGTCGTGGATCCTCGTGACCGACCGGGTCTACATCGGATCGAACACCGCGAAAGACAATGTCACCAAGGGTCGCGTAGCGTACTCGTCCTACGCCTTCGGGAACAGTCCTCGGAACGTGGACATGTCGACGAGCCACACGGAAACCTTCACCATGGTCGATCTCGTTCCTCCGACCTCCGCGGCGAACGCGCTCCCGACGTACGAGAACTCGACGTCGTTCTTCGTCTACTACACGGCAAGCGACGGGTTCGGAACCGGATTGGGAAACATCACGCTCTGGTACCGGCAGGGCGAGAGTGTGGTATGGATCAAGTTCGCCACCCAGGCTGCGGCATCGTCCGGGCAATTTGCTTTTGTCGCGGCATCGAACGGCCACTATGAGTTCGCGACGACGGCGAACGATCTCGCAGGGAATACGCAGCCTGGACCTACCGCGAACAACACGTGGACCATGATCGACACCCTGACTCCTGGTTCCCATGTGAACGCCCTTCCACAGTACAAGAATTCGATGTCCTTCACCGTGACGTGGGCGCCGGACACGGGGGTCACGGACATCGCCACGTACACGGTCCAATACAACGCGGGGTCCGGGTGGGTGAACTGGCTCGTCGGCACGACCTCGACGTCGGCCACGTTCACGGCCCCGCTCGAAGGCATCTACGCTTTCCGATCGATTGCCACGGATCGTGCCGGGAACCGGGAGGTCCCACCCTCATTAAACGACACGTATACGATCGTCGACACGACCCGGCCGGTCGTGACCTCCTACGCGCCCACGGCGACCAATGCGACCCGTTCGCCGATCATCCAGATCACATTCTCCAAGTCGATGGACCGAAAATCCGTCGAGCAAGCGTTCTCGATTTCGGGCGGGGTGAATGGGACGTTCCAATGGAGCTCGGACTCTCGCTCCGTGACGTTCCTTGCCAGCGGGGCGCTTCAAGCCGGCACCACCTACACCGTGGTCCTCGCAACAACGGCGACGGATCTCGCGGGTAACCAGATGCTCAACCCCTTGACGTACCAGTTCTCGACGGCCGCAGCGCCGCCCGCAGGTCTTGCGTTGTCCAGCTTCTGGTGGCTCATCCCGCTCTTGGCCGCGGTCGTGGGAACCGCCCTCTTCCTGGTGATGCGCCGCCGAACCGCGGCGGCACCCAAACCTGCTGTACCGACGCCCGCCGCGAAGACGAAGGAAGCGATCATCGAAGATGTCTTCCTGCTGAACCACCGCGACGGGATCTTGATCAAACACGAAACTCGACGACTCCGCCCGGACGTCGATACGGATATCCTCACCGGCATGCTCACCGCCGTCCAGCAGTTCGTGAAAGAAGCCCTTCGAGGCGATGACTATGCGGATCTGAATGAGATGACGGTCGGCCACATGCACATCCTGATCGGCCGCGGCAAGTGGCTCGTCCTTGCGGCCCGCATCGAAGGGGACGGCAGCGAGCCTTGGACCGTCCAGATTGAGCGGTGCATCAAGGACATGGAGGATCACCACTGGGACCAACTCGAGGATTGGGACGGGGACATGACTCTCGCGCGCGTCTTGACGCCGTATATCAAGAAACTGATCGACGGCGCATATGCCCAGTAGGATTCCGGATCAGAGAGAGTCTCCCGGGGCAGCAATCTTTCAACGTCCTTTCGCTACAACAAGACCGACAGGTGTCGTTCTCGCGGCCCGATAGTTCGAGCCTCGTTCGGAACACTTTCACTCCCGGTGGAATATTCCGGTTGTCCCACGCACAATACCGATAACAAAAGCTTTAATTCTGGATGCCACTTTCTAACAAGGGATGGGACGAGACGGCATCTTGTTCCACAGACTTGCGTCGACAGAGCAGATGCCGTCCCGCCCTGACCGGCACGCGGGCGCAGGCACGCGGTGATCCACGGATGGCAAGCGACGAAAGCGACGGGAAGGCGGGGAAGTCGGCGGACGACGTCCGGGACGAGTTCGAGGAGAAGATGGACCGTCTCCGTCGGCAGTACGAGCGGGACCTCCACTCCTTCCGCTACGAGATCGAGGAGCGGGAGTACCGCCTCAAGGCGTACGAGGACAAGTTCAACAAAATCAAGCAGCCGCCGCTCCTCTACGCCTACGTCGTGCGCAAGGAAGGCCCCGACCTCGACGGAAACCAGGTCGTCGTCGCGCGGGCCACGGAGCTCCTCAAGGTCTCGACCGGGCTCATGGACAAATCCCAGCTCGGGGTCGGCCAATATGTCTGGGTGCACCCGCAGACGTACGCGATTGTCGAGGGCAGCGCCGTCCGCAACGAGGGCGTCATCGCGAAGGTCGCGGACATGATGGACGGCAAGCTCGTGATCTCGATCGAAGGCGACATGGAGAAGCGCCTGATCAACACCGACAAGACCGTGTACAAGAAGCTCAAGCCGGGTTTCCAGATCAGCGTGCTCCCTCCGACCATGGAGGTGCTCGAGGTCCTCCCGAACCTCGAGGTCAAGTCCCTGTTGCTCGGCGAGAAACCGAACGTGAAGTACGGCCAGATCGGCGGGCTCATGGAGGCCATCGAGCGGATCAAGGACGTCGTCGTCCTGCCGTACCAGGAGGCGAAGCTGTTCGCGCAGATCGCCCTCGAAGCGCCGCGCGGCATCCTGCTATACGGACCGCCGGGCTGCGGGAAGACGTTGCTCGTGAAGGCAATCGCGACAGAGAACGACATGACCTTCTTCAACGTCAGCATCGCAGACGTGTTGTCGAAGTGGGTCGGGGAGAGCGAGCGGATCATCAAGGAGATCTTCCGCCAGGCCCACGAGAAGAAGCCGAGCATCGTCTTCTTCGACGAGATCGAGGCCCTGTTCACGGTCCGCGGGATGATGGACACCTCGGGCGTGCACAAGAACATCATCGCGCAGATCCTGAGCGAGATGGACGGGCTCGTCGAACTCCACGACGTGTTCGTGATCGGCGCGACGAACCGCGCGGACCTCGTCGATCCCGCCTTGCTCCGGCCGGGCCGGTTCGACGAGATCATCGAGATCCCTCGTCCCGACCGGCAGGCGGCCGAGGAGATCCTGCGGATCTACCTGAACGAGGAACTCCCGGTCCAAGCGAGCTTCGAGGAGCAATCCGGCGGTCACAAGGAGGCCGTCGAGGCCCTCCGCCGCTTCGTCCTCGACGAATTGTATGGGGAGAACAAGTGGGTCAAGGTCAAACTGGACGCAGAAGCGAAAGAGGCGATCAAGACCGTCAAGCGGAAGGACATCATCTCCGGCGCCATCATTGAAGCCATCGTAACGACCGCGAAGAAGAACTTCGTGAAGCGGGTCATCCTGTTGAAGAAGACGGAGCGCAAGAAGGAAGGCCTCACGATGAGGGACCTCGAGATGGCGATCGACGAAGAGAGCAAGGAGCACGCGATCACGGAGATGTACGTCTACGAGAAACGCCAGCGGGAGGTCTTCCGGACCGGTGCGGACCCGATGGTCGGGTGACGCATGAGGAAGATGGTCCAGGGGACCGAACACGAGTACACGCTGTACTGCCGCAAGATGGGCACCATGGGCTTCGATCCGCACATGATGGCGCTCGACCTGCTGCGGGAATCGGACCTGCATCTCGCGGGCGAATTCATCACGAACGGGTCTCGCGTCTACTACGACGTCGGGCACTTCGAGGTGAGCACCGCGGAGACGACGAACTTCCACGATGTCGTCGTGTGGGAGAAGGCCGGCGAAAAGATCCTCGATTGGCTTCGCCGCGTGATGGAAGAGAAGTACACGGGCGACATGAAGATCCACGCGTTCAAGAACAACACGTCCCCGGACGGGACGTCGTACGGGTCGCACGAGAACTACTGCGTCTCCCGCGACGTCGCGTTCCCAGGGCAATTCATCCGGGACCTCGTTCCGCATCTCGCGACCCGCATCATCTACACGGGGGCGGGGGACATCGTCCGCGGGAAGTACGTGCTCTCGCCGATGGCCTTCCTCACGTCTCAGGTCATCAGCGGGGAGACGATGCACGATACCGGCATCTTGAACACGCGCGACGAACCGCACGCAGACGGCCGTCTGTGGCGGCGCCTCCATGTGATCGTCGGGGATGCGCTCATGAACGAGACCGCGATCATGCTCCGGCATTTCGTGACCTCGGGCGTCCTGCAGCTCATGGAGGACGGACGCTTGGACGACGTGCCTCGACTCAAGGATCCGATTCGAGATCTGTGGCACAACGTGGAGATCCGGAATCCCGAGCAATGGAAGGTTGAACTCGAGGACGGCCGGACCGTTTCGCCGATTGACATTCAACGGTATTATCTGGAGAAGGTGGAAACGATCGTGCAAGACGACTGGGAGCGGCGCGCACTGCGGACGTTCGAGGAGGTCTTGGACGGCCTCGAGAACCGACGCTCGAAGGAGCTCGCGCACCGCATCGAGTGGCTCGATCGGTGGTTCGCGATTCAGGAGGCCGGCGAGAAAAAGGCAGGACCCGATGTCGACATGATGGCGTGCAAGCAGTACTCGGAAATTGGTGCAGAACGATCATTGTTCTATAAGCGACAGCGGGCGGGTTTGGTCGATCGGATTACGGACGACGAAGCTATCAAAAAGGCAATTCAGGAACCGCCGAAGGATACGCGTGCCGCGCTACGAAGGGAGCTATGCGACACCTTCAATATCGAGATGATTGATTGGTCTGTGTTGATCGTGAACGACGGAACGCGCAGGCGAATCGATCTCCTCGATCCTTACGCTACAAAGATGGAGGCACCCTATGCCACAGCAAGTTGAGGAAAAGCCGAAGAAACGCAAGAAGAACGAGAAGAAACTGGAGTTCGAGGCCGGCAAGGTGTTCACTCCTGGCGAAGTGAAAGAAGAGGACTTCGAACTCGATCTAGAGTCGGCCAAGTTCCGAGCGCAAAAAGGCCAAGGAGGAGATCGGCGAGCGTAGTACTTTCGCCGACCTCCCTCGGCAGCTTTGATTAGCTCCGCCGTCCCAACGAATGAAAATTGGTTTCAGTTGAGTATCTAGCCGGTTTTGCTGACGGCGAAGGCTCCCTGTCCCTCGCGCGAAGACGTCATCCTGGTGAATCGGTCGAATATTCGCTCAGGGTGTGCGTTTACAACTCGCACTACGAGCTGCTGAAACGGATTCAGGATCGGTGGGGCGGAGTTATGTCTGCCGTCGGCCAGAGGCATGCGCGATGGAAACCTGCTTACGCTCTCATTTGGACAAACGCAAAAGCCGCGAACCTACTCGAAGCGATTGGACCCTACCTCAGAATCAAGTCGAACCATGCCGCCGCATTGCTTGAGTTCCAGGAACACGTCCGGAGGTGTAGAAGGACGCGGGATTCCGGAGGTCGCCTCCAACGGCTAACCAAAGGAGAACTGATCTTTCGGGAGAACTTCCATGATCGTCTGAAACGCTTGAATGAGAGAGGAGTGACCCGCGGCTCGGAGGGACGCAGGCGAGAACGACGGCTTAGACCGAAAACGCCCCTCTCCCCGAGGTACCTCGCTGGTTTCATCGATGGGGAAGGATCCTTGATGATTGCGAGGTGGACAAGCCCGAGGTACACAAGGGTGTACTACAAGCCGAGGATTTCCATCGCAAACACGCATAAGGAGGTGCTTCAGCAAATACAACAGGTGTACGGCGGAATTCTAGCAAACCAGCCGCCGAGGAAAGCGGCCTGGCGTTTCGCTTACCAACTCATTTGGACCGACGGGATGGTTGGACCACTTCTTTCGGTCGTCAAGCCCTATTTGATTATCAAGAGGGATCAGGCAAGTGTCTTGGAGCAGCTGATCCGGAGTCGGCAGAGGATGCTCCAGGATCGGAAGCCGAGTGCCAAACGTAGCTTGGGCATCCCCGCGTCGGTCTTGGCCGAACAAGCGGAGTTGTATCGGAAAGTCAAGCATCTGAACCGCAGGGGTCCCCCTATCGGGGGACTATCAAACCGCCAGAAAAGCTCCTCCCGGCCGCAACTCTATATCGCGCGCTGACCTTCGTCCTTCAAATGCCCACCCATGTGGAGACGCTCGAGAACGGCCTGAAGGTCGTCCTCCGGCCAATCCCGGACACGAAGGCCCTGTCCACGTGGGTCGTGTACCGCATCGGCTCCCGCAACGAGGTCCCCGGCATGACCGGCTCCACCCATTGGGTCGAGCACATGCTGTTCAAGGGGGGCGGCAAGCTCGGCAAGGGGGACATCGACAAGCTCATCTCGCGCCTCGGCGGGAAGATGAACGCCTTCACGGACACGGACTACACGATGTACTTCGAGACGATCCCCGCGTCCGCGATGGACACGGCCCTCATGATCGAGTCCGAGCGGATGCGCAATGCCGCCTTCGATCCGAAGGAGGTCGAGGCCGAGCGGACGGTCGTCATCAGCGAGCGAGAGGGCGCGGAGAACCAGCCCGAGTTCCTCGTCGACGAGGAGCTGTGGGGGCTCGCGTTCCACGTGCATCCGTACCATTGGACCCCGATCGGATACAAGCAGGACCTCGCCGCGCTCGACCGCGAACCGCTCTACCGTCACTACCTACGATACTACGCTCCGAACAACGCCTCGCTCATCCTCGTCGGCGGCTTCGATCCCGCCGTGGCGATGCAACACGTCCGCGAGGCCTTCTCCCCGTTGAAGCCGGAGGCCCCGCCCGACCCGCTGCGGCTCTCGGAGCCGGAGCAGCGCGGAGAGCGGCGAAGCGATCTCGTCCGCCCAGGCCCCGCCGACTTGCTGTCCATCGGATGGCACATCCCGTCCGCCGCCCACGACGATACCCCCGCACTGATCTTGCTCTCCACGGTCCTCGGGGGATGGCGAGGCCTGATCTCCTTCGCGTCCGGGGACTGGCGCCCGCGATCGAACCGGCTGTATCGGGCCCTCGTCGAGTCGAAGCTCGCGACGGATGTCGGCGTGCGGCAGGAGATGAAGCTCGATCCGTCCCTCCTGATCACATCCGCGACCGCGGCGAAAGGCGTCTCCCTCGACCGAATCGAGCACGCGATCGATCGGGAGGTCGATAAGTTGCGTCGCACCCCGCCGAGTCGGACGGAGGTCGAGAGGGCGAAGCAACAGGTCCGCTCGTGGGCGCGGTACGAGCAGGACGGCGTCACGTTCCAAGGGATGCTGCTCAGCGCGGGAGAAGGCATCGCGTCCTGGGACTTCGGAGACCGCCTCTTGACGAAGGTCGAGAAGGTCCGCGTCGAGCGCATCCGGGACGTCGCCCGAACGTACCTCGTGGACGAGCACCGGTCTCTCGTCCGATTCCACGCCCAGGAGGGAACGGGCTGAAGCTCCCCGACCGCACCGCCCTCGGGAACGGGGCCGTCCTGATCTCCAATGCCCTCCCGTCGAACCCGTTCGTCGCGTTCCGCGGGAGCGTCCCAGCCGGCGTGGTCGCGGAGGGCGATGCGCACGGGGTCGCCGAGTTCGCGTCGCGGCTCCTCCTGAGCGGCACCCGCCGTCTCGGGGCCGCGAAGCTCGCCGACCGACTGGAAGGGATCGGGGCGACCCTCGAGTTCCACAACGGCGAGGAGGTCCTCGGCTTCAGCGGACGGTGCACGCGCGACTCCCTGCGGGAGACGATCCGGATCCTCGTCGACTGTCTCTCCCATCCGACGTTCCCGCAGCGCGAGATCGACCGGGTGCGGGGCGAGCTCCTGAACGACCTACGCATCGAGGCGGACGACACGGCCTCGAGGGCCGCCCGTGAGCTCGCGCGTTTCGTGTTCCCGAACGACCATCCGTACGGCCGCGACCCGAAGGGCGGGGCCGACCGCGTGCGCCGCATCCGGCGGCGCGACCTGGTCGACTTCCACGAATCCCGCGTCGGAGCGGAGGGCCTGATCCTCGCCGTCACCGGGGATGTGGACCGGGAGCTCGTCGAAGAGGCGATCGCGGGACCGCTGTCCCGCCTCGAATCCGACGCCGAAGGGATCCCGGCGATCCCGCCGCCTCCGCCGCACAAACCGCGCCGCGCGACGATCCCGATGCCGCACAAATCCCAGGCCGACATCGCGATCGGCGGTCCCGCGGTCCCCCGAGGTCATCCGGACTACTATGCCCTGAACCTGGCAAACCTCCTGTTCGGACGGATCGGTTTGTACGGTCGTCTCGGGCGGAACTTGCGGGACGAGCAAGGCCTCGCCTACTACGCCTTCACGGGCCTCGATGCGCGCACCGCGGGAGGGATTTGGTCTATCTCCGCGGGCGTGAACCCTGCGAACCTCGAGAAGGCCGCCCAATCGATCCGCGCCGAGCTGGACCGCTTGCAGGCGGATCCCTTCCACACGGACGAGCTCCGGGACGGGAAGGACAACCAGATCGGCTCCCTGATCGTCTCCCTCGAGCGGAACGCAGAGGTCGCGTATGAGCTCCATCGGATGGAGTACTACGGCCTCGGGATGAACTTCCTCGAGCGGTATGCGGACATCGTGCGGGAGCTCCCCGAGGATCGGGTCCGCGAGGTGGCGATGAAATACTTCACGGCGAACGGGAGCTCGATGGTCGTCGCAGGCCCGGTCGGACGGACGCGACTCTCCCTGTGACGGACGACGCGCCACTCAGAAGAGAGGCTCGTCGACCAGGCGCGCCGGTCCTCCGACCGTACACGACATCGTTTCGAGTCCGAGTTCCTCGATCGCCCGGCGAACGGGATCCGCGTGGTCCGGAAACGTGTTCACGTAGACCGTGGCTCCGGTGTCAATCGAGAAGAACGCAGGGATGCCCTGCTCCCGGAGGCGGCGGACCGCGAGGATTACCCGGAGGGTGTCGGGTTGCCACAGGACCATCTCCCCGGTCCCGGTCATCGTGATTCCATGCAGCATGAGCGTGTCCCGCTCGGCGAGGCCGCAGATCGAACCAATGTCCCGTTTTCGGATCGCCAACTCCATCTCGGCGATGAGCCGCGGCATCTCCGCGAGGCGCGCATGGAAGAACGGCGAGGTGAGGGCCTCGCGGTGGGCGTCCTCCGTCTGCTTGAATGCGCGGACGACGGCGACGACCATTCCGATCTGCAGATCCTCTCCCGCGAGCTGCGTCGCGTAGGAGTCCTCGTCCGTGAGGCCCATCTTCCATTTGCTGAAGCCCCCCGTCACCGACCGGGCTGCGGAACCGGCGCCGCGTCGGGCGAACCGGGAGATCTCTTCCGGGTTCAGGTGGAGTCCGGCCGCGTTCGCGGCGGCCATGGCGAGGGCCGCGAATCCGGATGCGCTCGCCCCCAACCCGATGTTCGATGGGAAGTCGTTCACGGACGCCATCCGAAACGGCGTGCGAAGGGACGCCTTGGCGCGGATTGCGTCGACGACGGAGCGGATACGTTCCATGTCCCGCGCCGTCACATCGCGCCCGTCGATCGTCGCCTGATCGCGGGGACCGTCGCCGAACTCGATTGTCGTCCGCGTCGTCAGCGGCGCGGTGCACACGCTGATTGAATCGTGGAACGGGAGGCGGAGGATCGGGTCGGCGAGACCGTGGTACTTGATCAGTCCCTGGATCGGATGGGCCACGGCCGTCGCCTTCATCGCCACCGCTCCAGGAGACGCGGGAGTTCGGCATGCCCGCGGATCTCCGCGTCGGCTCGGTCCGCTTTCGCATCTTTCCAGAATCCCGTGTTGAACCATACCGCCCGCATGCCAATCGACTTCGCTCCGGCGACATCCGCGACGACATCGTCCCCGACATGGACGACCTCCTCCGCGGTTAGCGAGAGCTCGTCGAGAGCCACCTGGAAAATCGCCCGATCCGGTTTCCGAACGCCGACCTCGTCGGAGAAAATCCGAACGTCAAAGGACTCGCCAATCCCCAGGCGGTCCTGGACCGGGCGAAGGAAACGGCCTCCGGTGCGCCCCGTGTTCGAGATGAGGCCCATGCGGTAGCCTCGGTCTTGGAGGGCGCGCAACGTCTCCCCGATTTCTGGATATAGAGCCGGCAACCGGAACTCGATCGCGGAACCGAAGGCCTCCTGGATCGTTCGGAGGAGATCCTCTCGGCCCTCGCCCACTCCGAGAAACCGGAGATAGGCCCGAGCCTGTTCCTCAACCGAGAGATCCCGGAGATCGTTCCAAGTCCGAAGGAGGAGGTCCGTCTGGGCGTCGTATGCGCGGGACAGAAGCGTTCGATTCACCGGAAGGCCCGCAGCCTCGAGCGCCTCCGCGGCTCGATCGACCCGGATCTCCCGCATCTGCTCGTCGTGGATGTCACGGACTGCCGGGATCTCTACCACGGTCCCCCACCAATCAAATGTCACGCCCTTGATCGTCATAGATCGCCTAGATGTCGAAGATGACCTCGGCGATGCCTTTCTCCGGATCGACGGTGAGGCGGTGCCGCGTCACGGCCTTGATCACGAGCTTCAACTCGTGTCGATCCTTGTCGATCGCTTCCCCGCGCGCGTGACCTTCGAGTGACCGTCCGACGACGTGCACGTCGAAGGACGAGAAGAGGAATCGCTGGGTCTCGTGGATGTACAGCAGTTCCCCAAGCCATCGGAGGAAGAGCGTCGGAAGGTCGTCCCCCTGGAGGCGCACCTCGATCTCACCGACGGGCTTCACCTCGGACAGGTCCGCGATGAGGCTGAACATCCCCTCCGCGGCATTCACGAACAGTTCGTCCAGATCGCGCCCGTACGCGCGGATGCCGACGTCGGCCGTGTGTTCGATTTCTTCGTATCGCACGCGTAGGAGAAGGCGGAGAAAGGATGAATCTTCTGTGCGGCCGTCCTAGATGCGGCGTTCCCGTCCGGGCCAGATTAGTTTGTGCAGCTGGAGCTGGAGGCGCACCGGCAGGCGGTCTTCGAGGATCCACTCCGCCAAGCGAGCGGAATCGAGCCCGGTCGACACCGTGTGCGCCGCGACGACGGGGGAGAACAGCACGGTCTGTGCCTTCGTGCCGTACGAGGCGAGCACCTGCTTGGCGAATTCGTAATCGTCCCGGTTCTGCAAGACGAACTTGACCTCGTCCTGTTCTCGGAGGATCCCGAGATTCGCGTACGCCTTCTCCGCCTTCATCCCGGATCCCGGGCACTTCACGTCCATCACGTACCGCAGGCGGCCGCTGTCCCGTTCGTCGGATGCGAGGGCATCGAACGCACGCAGATCGACCTCGCCGTCCGTCTCGAAGGAATGGACGAAGGTGTCCGGGAGCCGACGAATCGCGGCCGCGATGGACTCTCCCTGGAGGAGCGGCTCGCCGCCGGTCCAGCAGATGTTCCGAATCCCTCCGCCGTCAGAGGACGAGCCCGAGAGCTCGCGGATCTGGCGGACGACGTCGTCCACGTGGACCTTCGTGAACTCGCCCCCTTCCACGGCGTACATGGAGTCGCACCATCGGCAGCGGAGGTTGCAGGCGTACAGGCGGACGAACACGGTCGGCAGTCCGACGAGCGAGCTCTCCCCCTGGACGGAGACATACATTTCGTTGAGCAGCAACTCCTCGCCCTTCCGGAGGGCGACAGCCCCTTGGGCCTGCATGTGCCGATACGATGCGCGCGTCGGCACTTAAGCGTTCGTCGGCGGAGGCCTCGCGTACGGGAGCGGGTCCTCGATGTCGGCCTCGCGGAACCCCTTCCGTCGGAGTTGGCACGAGTCGCAGACCCCGCACGCCTTGGCCCGACCGTGATAGCAGGACCAGGTGAGGGCCCACGGCACCCTGAGTTCCTCCCCCGCGCGGACGATGTCCGCCTTCGACAGGCGGATGAGCGGAGTGCGGATCTCGATGACGTCGCCCTCGACGCCCCGCTTCGTGCCGAGACGGGCGACTTCTTGGAAGGCCGCGTAGTATTCCGGCCGGCAATCCGGATATCCCGAATAGTCGACTTGGTTGGCCGCGATCACGATGGACTTCGCCGCCGTGGCCTCCGCCAATCCGAGGGCGTAGGATAACAAGATCGTATTTCGAGCGGGCACATAGGTGATCGGGATGCCGCGGCCGATCTCCTCGATTCGCCGCTGCTCGGGGACCCGGATGTGCGCGTCCGTGAGGGCCGACCCGCCGATCGCGGAGAGGTCCATCGTCGCGACCCGGTGGTCCTTCACGCGGAAGTGCGCCGCGATTCGCTTGGCGGCCTCGATCTCTTTGCGATGGCGTTGACCGTAGTCGAACGTCAAGCCAATCACGTCATGGCCCTCCTTGATCGTCATCGCGAGGGCGGTCGCAGAATCCATGCCCCCGGACAGGAGGACGACCGCGGTCTCTGCCATCCATGGAGGCATGCAGGCGGCCGCTAAAGGCCTTGCGAGCCGGCGCCCCCGCGGTTGAGTCCTCCGATCACCCGTTCGTATCGCTCGACGAGCGGGGCCACCCGTCGATGACCTTCCGTTCCTTTCCGGGGCTCTTCCAGCAGCCCAATCTCATGGCCCTCGGGGTCATGCAGATAGGCGACGCGACCGTACGGTCGATTCGCGGGAGGGCCGAGGAATTCGGCCCCGCGAAGGCGCAACGCCTCGTGGACGACGGCGAGGTCCTCGACCCCGAATACGAGGAACCCCTCCGGAGCCTCCCGACGTTGCCCCGGCGGACACCGATGGATCGCGAGCCGGATGGTTCCGGCGTCAAAATGGATCACGTGGCCTTCGTCGAGGAGGAGCGGCAGGCCGAGGACGTCTCGGTAGAACGCCCTCGCCCGATCCAGATCCTCCGAATACAGGACAATGCCTTCGACGGTCAACACCATTTCTTGCCAAGCCCCTCGTCGCGAGGGGAGGCGGCCGTTATCACCTTTCCGCCGGTCGCCGCAGGTCTGCAAGGCACATTCGCGGTTCCCCTTGTTATAGTTAAATAACTATAACACATTGGGGACGCCCATGCAAATCGGTTGTGGTGTGTATGTGCACACGATCCGGGCGCGGGCCTATCTCTATTTCTGGCACTACGAGTCGAAGGGCCGGTCGCGGGTGCAAGTCAAGGAGTACATCGGGCCGGCGAGAGTCGCTCGATCGATCACGGAGGCGATCCGGCGTTGCGATGCCTATTACGTGCAGGCAGCGGAGGAACTGCAACGTCTGCGAGCCTCGTCCGAGGCCACGATTCGCGGATCTGTGTAGCCTGTCGGCCCCGCGCCACGGCCGACTCGTGTTTCATCAAGGAGGAACCGATGCAGGCCCGGCCTAGGCAAGTTCCTAGGCCCGAATCTCGTCGAACGCGTAGTCGTCCCACGTTCGCTCGCCGAGCACGATCTCGAATTCTTGCGGCGTGAGCATCGGCTGTTTGTACTGCAGGATATCTTCGATCGCGATCCGAGGGCACGCCGTGTTCACCCAGGCATCCACGCGGTATCCCTGGAGCAGCTCGGGAGCGACGAGGTCCATGAGGAACAGGTTTGCCTGCTTCCCGTGTTTCTCGGCGAGGGCTTTCAGGTCCGTGGCCAACTCCATCCGTACCTGTCCCAGTTTCTTCGAGACGATGATTCCAAAGACGGTTGCGTCATGGGCACGCGCAATCGCGGCATGTCGCTGTCGAAGCACATGGTCCCGCACCTCCTTGAGGTCCCGCGCCGTCCCGCGCTCGGGGTCCGCGATGATCACCGGCTTGTCGACGAGGATCGCGACGCCGAGCGGATGGAAGTCTCCCGTGCCGATGTAGAGGTAGCCGTCGACCTCCTTCTCGACGACTGTGGCCGTGTAGTAATCGCAACCGAGGAGCTGACCGGCATATGCGACCCGTCGGTCCGGTTCCCCGATTCGGATGACATGTCCTTTCTTCTCCAGGTACTCCTTGATTGCGGGGAGCCACTGGCGGAACTGCGTCGTCGTCAGGAGGCCGACCCGTTTCGGCAAGAGCGGCTCCGCGGAGTCGACGAAGTCCATCGACGCGAGCGGCGGCCCCGGCAGGTCATAGAAGAAGACGCGGTGGTATCGGAGGTGCGGCATCGGAGCGTGGCCCAAGTGGACGATCAGGTCCACCGGCATCTCGGCGACATCGCATGCTCCGAACGAGGGATCCGCGGAGACGAGGCACATAACGCCTGCCTTTGCTTCGATCTCCTGGGCGAGCTCCACCGCTTTGGTACGTAGACCGACCGGGAACTGCAGGCCGACCGTCTTCGAGTTCCGGCCGCGAATCACGTCGAGGAGCCGGTCCGTTTCGCCCATGGATTTGGAAGGCAGACGCACGCGTCGAGAAAAAGGTGTCCCTACTTCGAGGGCTTCTTCTGCTTTTCCCGCTCGATCTCGATCCGCCACGGCGTCGGCAGCTTCACGCCGCCCTTGCGGAGCGCTTCCTTCGCGTCGTCGACATGCTCCTCGGTCGTCGAGATCGTGAAGATCTTCACGCCGGGGTGCACGCGTGCGGCGGTTCCCACGGCGCCGCCGAAGGCGGCGCGCATTCCTTCCGAGATGCGGTCCGCGCCCGCCCCCGTCGCGATCTTGTTCTCGCGGAGCACGTTGTGCGGGTACACCCGGAGCTTGAGGTGGTACGCGTTCCCCGCCTTCTTCACGATGTAGCGGTTCGCGGAGATGCGGGCCGCTTCCAGGGCGATGTGGCGGATCTGACACTGCTCCTCGGCGATCAGGTGGACGTGGACTGGGAATTTCGTCCGCAGATCCCCGATGTCGAACTGGCTGATCCGGATCCCGGGGACTCCGCCCATGTACCGCTTCTGGGCGTAGGCCTGTCCGCGGATCTCTCGATACATGCTTCCGGGTTTGCGCGTCATCGTCGGAGGGGCGCTCGAAAGGGCGGGCGCTATTTAATCCTTCTCGGATGGGCGGGCGCACCGGGAAAGCATTAAGTGTGACGCGATGCGTCGCCCGAATCTCCATGCTCCTTGTGAAGCTCGGCGGGAGCGTCCTCACGGAGAAGGCGCGTCTGCGGACGCCCCGACGCGCCGCGATCCGACGTCTCGCGGCGGAGCTTGCTTCCGTACGCCAACCTTTAGTGATCGTTCACGGCGCGGGTTCCTACGGACACATCCTCGCAAGTCGACACCGTCTGAAGGACGGAGGCTCGACCTCGGCGAAACGAGCCGCCGCGGCCCGCGTGCAGGCTGATGTGCGAGAGCTCGACCGTCTTGTCGTGGACGCTCTGAATCGCGCTGGGTTCGCCGCGGTCCCCATCGCCCCCTCCGTTGTATTGACCTTGGACGACGGGGGTGTCTCGACGATGGACCTCACGCCGTTCCTAGAGTTCTCCTCGCTCGGCTTCACGCCGGTGACCTTTGGCGACGTCGTGCGGGACCTGCGGCGCGGATTCTCCGTCTGTTCCGGCGACCTGCTCATGCTCGAACTCGCCCGTGCCTTCCGACCGGACCGAGCGGTCTTCGCGGCGGACGTCGACGGCCTCTTCAACGCGGACCCGAAGCGTCGACCGAAGGCGGATCTCCTGGAGACGGTAACACCGAATGATTTGGCAAAGATCGAATTCTCGTCTCCACGAAGGACGGACGTCACCGGAAGCATCGAAGGGAAGGTGCGTCGGATGTTCGAGATCGCGGAACACGTCGACGCATGCATGATCGTCAACGGTAACGTAAAGAACCGAGTCCGGGATGCACTGCGCGGCAAGCGGGTCGTCGGCACCCGGATCGTCCGAGGTCCCTGAGATGGCGGAGCCGTCGAAGACGGAGCAGCGCAAAGCGGAACATGTGAACATCATCTTGAATGAGAACGTTTCCGCGGAGTACAACTATTGGAACGACATCCGCCTCGTGCACAACGCCCTCCCGGAAATTGACCTGGACGATATCGATCTGGGCGTGAAGTTCTTCGGGAAGCGTCTTCAGGCGCCTCTGATCATTTCCTCCATGACTGGCGGCTTCGGCATGGGGAAAGAGATCAACTCGAACCTCGCGAAGGCCGCGGCCGAGGTTGGCGTCGCGATGGGCGTGGGATCCCAACGCGCGGCGCTCGAGAAGCCCGACCTGATCCCCACGTACGCGGTCGTCAAGGATCATGGTGTGCCGCTCATCTTCGCGAACCTCGGAGCACCGCAGCTCGTCCCCCAGGAAGGCAAGCGGGCCTACGGCTTGGCCGACGCAAAGAAGGCGGTCGACATGATTCACGCGGACGCGCTCATCGTCCATCTCAACTTCTTACAAGAGGTCGTCCAGCCGGAGGGGGACCGGAGGGCGAAAGGATGTCTCGCCGCGATTCGCAGCCTCGCCGCGACATTTCCGGTCATGGCGAAGGAGACCGGCGCAGGGATCTCGCGGGAGACGGCGACGCTCCTCAAGCAGGCGGGCGTCCAAGCGATCGACGTGGGTGGACTCGGCGGGACCTCGTTCTCCGCGGTCGAACACTACCGGGCGCGGAGGGAGGCCTCGACGCTGAAGGAGCGCCTCGGGGCCACGTTCTGGAACTGGGGGATCCCGACGCCCGCCTCGATCCGCCTGGCTGACGTGGGCCTGCCGCTCGTCGCGACCGGCGGCATTCGGAGCGGGCTCGATGCGGCGAAAGGGATCGCGCTTGGCGCCACGATGGCGGGCATGGCGAAGCCGATGCTCGAGGCCGCGAAGGTCTCCGCGGACGCGGTCGTGACGGAGCTCCGTGCGGTGATCGAGGAACTGAAGGCCGCGATGTTCCTCACGGGGTCGACCTCGATCGAGCAGCTCCAGGACCGGCGTGTCATCGTGAGCCCGCCGACCGCGAGCTGGCTCGAGGCGCGAGAAGCGTGACCGGATGACGGCCTCCGAACCGGAGTCGGCGGAGGCGCGCCTCGATGCGCTCCTCCGGCCGTATCGAGATGCCTCGAACGCCCAGATGGAGTCGATCTGGAACGAGTTCGCCGCCGAGCATCCGGAGAGTTCCTTTCCATCCTCGCAGACGATGCGACGGAACGCACGCCTCTTCCTGACGGGGAAGCGATACCGCTTCGCCCTCGCCGTCGCCGGGTATCGCCTCCTGACCGGCGAGAGACCGTCGCGCGACCTGGAGCGGGCCGCGACCTGGCTCGAGTGGTACCACCTCTACACCCTCTTCCTCGATGACATCATGGACGAAGACGTCCGCCGCCGGACCTTGCCGAGCGCGTGGTCCACGAACGCGAAACTCTACCGCGGCCCCGATGCGAACAAACCCGCGGCCGTCTTCCGGACCCGTCGGCACCGGTACGGGGTCTCGCAGGCGATCCTCGATGCCCTCCGCATTCGCTCGCTGGCCGAGCGGTCCATCGAAGGAGCGGTGGGCTTGCATCCTTCGGTCCGTCTCGAGCTTCTCTCCGAGTTGACCAACGTGGACCTGATCGTCAGCGACGGCCAAGGCCTCGACATCGATTTCGAAGGCATGGAGCGGATTCCCGAGGAAGCTTACGTCCGGATGAGCGAGGCGAAGACCGGCCGCCTGTATTTGGGCGCGGCGGCAACCGCCTCGATCGCGGCGCGCGCTTCGTCCGAAGATCGGGCCGCCATCGAGGCGTTCGCGCGTACCTTCGCGGTCGCGTTCCAGGACCGAGACGACCTGCTAGGCTCGGGCGTCGTCTCGTCGAAGGTCGGCGGCTCCGCGGAAGGAGATATCCGTCAGGGGAAGCGGACGCGGCTGTACGTCCTCGCGCTCGAACGAATCCCGCGGAAGGACCGCGCGGCATTCCTGCGTTCTTACGGCCGCGGCCTCCGGACCACGAAGAAGGACGTGTCGACGGTGCGGGACCTGCTGCGGCGGTTCGCGCTCCCGGAGACGGAACGGCGGATCGAGTCCAATCTGGAGGTGGCCCGGAAAGCATTGGACCGTCTCTCGGCGAAGGATACGGAAGCCCGGAACGTCCTCGAGGCCCTCTTGGACGCGCAGCGGGTTCGGATCCGCTAATCCTCGAGTCCCTGGCCCGTGATCCGGAACGTCGCGCGCGTCCCTTCTTCTCGGTGCCGATGCTTGTCCAGGACCGCCGTGCGGGTGCTGGGCCCCGTCCGCTCGAACCGGACGATCGTCTTCGCGTTGTGGCTCAGCATGTGGCCTCCGAGCGGCATGTAGGCGCCCGTGTCGATGTCCGTGTACACCTGGGACGTGACGACGACCGGAATCCCACGCTCTCGAGAGACCCGGAGGAGCTTCGCGATTTGACGGGTGAGTCCGTACCGCTCTTCGCGCCGCGTCTCATCCCGCATCGTGAGGCGATAGTGCATTGTGATGCTGTCAATCACGATGAGGCCGACCTCCGACTTGCTGTTCGCGAGCTTCACGGCCTTCTCGATCAAGTTCTCCTGTTCCTCGAAGCTGTATGGCTCGGAGAACAGGATGTTCTTCGCGACGACCTCGAAGTCGTCCCCGCAGATCTGTCGCAACCGTTCGAGCGACACGCCCTCCGTGTCGATGTAGATCACCTTGCGTCCCGCCCGGACGACGTTCCGTGCGAGTTGGAGACAGAAGTTCGTCTTGCCGCTGCCCGCCTCTCCGTGCAGGAGGGTGATGCACCCCTCCTCGACTCCCCCGCCCAGGAGGTCGTCCAGGGCCCGGCAGCCCAGGGCCACCTTCATCATCTGTGTGGTCAAAGCCCCGGCGCCCTTTAATCCTTCGAGGCGTTCGCTGGTAGGGCCGATAGGTACGCGCCCTCCGGAGTCCAGACGACGACGGCTCGCGCGGTGGTCGTCTTCGATGCGGGCCGGAGGGGCCGCTCCTCCGCACTGTCCGGGTGGACGGCGACCGTTTCGCCCGACTCGAGCCGTTGCACGCGCGCCTCGAACCGTTCCGCGTCGATGCGCCTTGCGCCACGGACGTCCTTCGGCTTGAAGCGTCTCCGTTCACCGGAGACGAGGTCCCGCAGCACAACGAACGGGCGGATCGAGGTCACCTCGGCAAGGGAACCCTTGTGTCGCACGACGTCGCCTTTCTGGAACGCCGCGAGTCGGACGAGGGCGGTGACCCGGTACACCTCTTTCCCCTGTTTCTGTCCGAACAACTTCGGGGAGGCCGACACGGTCCCGCCGAACGACCCCGCGATGTCGCGCGCGAGCCCCTTCGCGAGCGCATTCGTGCTCACATAGAAGTCGAGGCCTCCGTGGACCTCTTCGATCCGAGAGACGAACGTGGCCGTACCCTCCGACCGATTGACGCGCGCGGTGACGAAGGTTCGGACAGAACCCATTTCTCGGGGCGTGAGTTCGCGGTCCTCTCCGCGGACCTGCAGGATTCCTTCGTAGTATCGGCCCCGTTGCTTCTGACACGAATCGCACAGGGACGGCTTGATCCGGACGCGGACGTGGAAGTCCTGGACGACGGCGAGGTCTTGGAACCGACCGACCGCCTTCACGGTGAGGGCTAGGTTGTTGGCGTCCTCGTCCCTCGTGACCTGGGTGAAGCCGACGCGCTCGTAGGGAGCGAGGGGCGCCATCGCCTCGCGAAGGAGCTGCGGCAACGCCAGCTCGCGGTCCACCTTGGACCATCCGGAGCGAAGGCGATGGGATCCGCAGGATTCGCATCGCGCGACGTCGAGGAGTTCGATTGGCTGGACGACAGCGTACCGTTTCCGGAAGCACTTCGCGCAGAGGCCTTCGTACACGGGACCCTCCGTCCCGCATTCGACACAGAACATGTCCGCGCCGTTTCTATTGGCCCGGCGCTACTTAAGTGCTGGCGTGCGTGCCACGGCCTCGGATATCCACACGGAAGGCCATAAGTATCCGGCGGCGCGTCGGTCGCCATCCATGAAGAAGGAGCCGTCCTGGTGGCGCCTACGTCAGATTCGCCACCGGGACGCCGTGATCCTGTCCGTACTTTCCTCCGCGTGCCTCCTCGCGGGGGAGCTCGTGGACAGCACGGAAATCAATATCACCACGGTGTACCGGGATTTCATTGCCCCTTACCTCGACAATCCGCCCGTTCTGATCGTCGTGATTGGGCTCACGATCCTCGGCTTCACGACGGTCTTCGGCGGCATCTTCGTCCTCCTCGGCGGACTGCACTTCTCCTGGGGGCGTATCGGTCGGGGTCGGTTCCTGACCGGACTCGGCCTGGGGGTCAGCTTGCTCGGTTTGGTCGGCAAACTCTCGCGGACGATCCTCGCGATTGGGCGCGCGACGGGGAAGCCGTTCGGAGATCCGGTCGTCGCCCTGCTGGCGGTCAGCGTGGGTCTCACGGGACCCGGGATCCTCCTCGGAATCGGAAGCCACACGCTGATGGGTCACTACGCCCTCATGCTGAAGAAGCATGCGAAACGGATCTGGCGCCGTTGGCGGAAGTCCCGGCGGCCAACGAACCGTTCATCCAAGTCGTGAGGGTCAGAGCATCATCACGAACTGGGCATGCGGGACCCCGTCGATCCACAGGATTCCGCCATCGGAGACGAATCCCGCCCGCATGGCCGCGTCGACGGTCTCCGCGCCGACGAAATTCCCGATCGTCGCGAGCGTCAGCTGGTCCAAGAACGTTTCCTCCGAGACGACGTCCCCTTCGTAGAACTTCCCCACCTCGATTTTGAACTTGCCCTCGCGGAAGGTCTTGCCGATCAGGTCCGCATCCGCCGCCGCGACCAAAGTCTCCTTCCCCTGGTGGTACACCTTCATGCGGATCGGCATCGGTGGGCCGCGGCTACAACCGCTCGACGAGCTTATACTTGTTTTTCGCGGGGCTGTAGATCTCTCCTTCCTGGGCCCAGCGCTTCAACCAGGAGTCGACCTTCGCGGGCGGGATGCCGCGTTCCTGCGCGATGCGGACGATGTCCTCGTAGTCCGCGACGCCTTCGGGTCCCGCGAGTTCGTTGATGATGTCCCGGATTGAGATGATCTGTTCGCGCTGGGACTGGCTGATGCCGGTCTGGATGATGTCGATGTCGAAGCGACCTTCCTCGCCCGCGACCTTGCCCATCCAGTACTCGACGATGCGCACCGCGCGCTCCGCGTCGTCCGCGGTCACGGCCTCGCTGAGCCGCATCCGAGCTCCCGCCTCCGCGAGACGGATAATCGCTTCGAGCTGACGTGGGGTGATCGGGACGCTCGAACCCGCCGCTTCCCCGGTCCTCCGGATGTCGAGGTATTTTTTCTCGATGATCGACATGGCCTCGACCGTCATGATCGGGTAGATGCGCTTCGCGTAGGCCACATACTTGCGCAGGAAGTCCGGATTCAGGTGCGGCGTGTACGGTTCTTCGAGGGTCTGCGATTCTTCGGTGACGAAGCCCGCCTCGCGACGCCTCCGGATCTCGCCGACGCGATGGCCCTTCAGGATGTGCTCCGCGAGTTCCCGATCGCGGTCTGCCTGCGGCCGATCGATCATGGAGAAGATGATGTCGAAACGGCTGAGGAGCGCCGGTGGCAGGTCAATCTGTTCCGAGATGTACTTGTGCTCGTCGAACCGGCCGAACTTCGGATTCGCTGCGGCGAGGACGGCACACCGCGACTGGAGGACGGCCGTGATGCCCGCCTTCGCCACGCTGATCCTCTGCTGTTCCATCGCCTCATGGATCGCGGATCGATCCTGCGGGTTCATCTTCTCGATCTCGTCGATGCAGTTGTGAACCACGACCCCGTCGCAAACGAAATTGCTCAGTCCGGGTACTCGGAGGTCGTAGACATACCCGTCGTGTTCTTCGACTCTGACTTCAACAATTCGGTCGAGGGCGTAGTCGCGAGCAGTGAGTGCCGCAAGACGATCGTAGGCTTCGTCGGAGAGCCACGGCTTCATGTTATCTGCGAGCTTTGCCAGCGTGGCTTTGAACGGCCTTCGGCGTGCATGGGCCAGATCGTACAACTGGCTCCAGTATCTCTTGTTCAGGAGCCGCCAAGGGCGAGGCCGGACTTGCTCGAGGATCGAGGACACGACCTCCGATGGCGCCTCTTCATGGTCTGCTCTCTGTAGGGTACCCGCGGCGGGCACGGCTTTCGCCTTGACGGAGAGCGGTCCCAATTCCAGCAGCAATCGCTGTATGTCGGACCGCGAAGTCACCTGGACGAAGAGGACATTCTTCCCTGCGCGGATTCGAGCATATATGTCAAAACGGCGGAGAGCGTATAGCAGTCGTTTGTTGGATCGCGCACTCGACGAAAACATGAACTGGAGCTCGACGCAGTTGTACGGTTTGCCTCCTACGGTGGAATGTTTCACGGACACGCAGCCATCTGCGTCGAAGAGACCTGCAAGGAAACCGCGCATGGCGGAGTCGTCCAGCCTCAGGAAGTTCGCCAGGTCATCTTTGGTCAGCCACTCATAGATGAACGCGAGCAAGTTCGATCCCTTATGCATATAGTAACACGCGCTCTCGATCGATCGTCCACGAATTCTTGACTGCTCCACGCGCGGGTGCATCCCCCAATTTCGCGGCGTGAAGGTCTTTGTCACTTGAAGGAGGCGAACGATTTGCTGTAGGTGGACTCTCGACTGGGAGATGCTTACAGTCGAATGGCGATCGTCGCGTCGCACATTTCCATCCCCGCGCACGAATCCAAGGACGTAGGCAAGTTCAGGTGTGATTGTCGCGACTCGCAGGCGTTCAGTCGACTTGCGTCGGCCATAGGCAAAGGCTTTCGTCCTCCACGAGTGGTAGAGCCCCACATCGCGAAGGACGGCGCGGAATGCCCCTAGACCCAGGGCGCTCCGCCCATTGAGCGCGTTGCGCGGCAGGTCATAGGCACGATTTGCCGCCGCCAAAGTGGGGAAGCGCGCGGTGAGAATCCGGCGAAGCTCCTCCTTCTCCTCTGGCGAGGGTTGCACGATCCAATCATCGGGCAAGATGTCGAGTAAGTACACTTCGTCCGTTTCGTTCGGGAGACGCTGGCACGCGACGAGCTTTCCTGTCGGACGGATGTCTTGGAGTTTCTTCCAACGGAACGACTCGCCATCCAGGACAAGATGGTCTGGCGTGACTCTGAGCTCGAATCCGGACGCGAGTGTAATGTGCAGGATCGGACCGCGGTATGACTTTCGTGTGACAAATGCCGCGGTTTGGTTGCGTACTTGCACGCGCTCCTTGTCAAAAGCGAACGTGGGGCGCGCAAGAGTTGAAAGTTCGACGTGTCCTCCTGCCGCGATTACTTGGACCGACTTCGAGGCGTCAAACAACCCTTCAATGCTGTGAGGCAGACCATCGATGAAAACCTCGGCGCTCGGGTGAAGACAAGCGAGTCCGAGATCGGCAAGAACCAACGCACCGGCTTCAAGGGTCCAACGACCTTCTCCAAATTCATCGCGAACGGCGCTAGCGGTAAGTCCGGCGGCCGTCGAAGACTTGCCGGTTGCATAAATCCCGCGAGGCGAGAGGCGGCTCATGTACGAGAGCAGCTCGCTCTTGCCGATACCGGGATCGCCGACCATGAGCACATGGATGTCCCCGCGGATGCGCCGCCCATCGGGCATCACCTTCGGGACCCCGCTGAAGAGCTGCAGGGCGAGCGCTTCCTTCTCCACGTGCATCCCGTACATGGAGGGGGCGATGGACGCGGTGATCATCCGGAAGATGTCCGGACTCGTACCCATCTCGCGGATGAGCCGGGCGTCCTCCTCCGTGACCTCGATCTCCTCGAACTCGACCTGTTCCTTTTCGACCGAGTTCACGTCCATGAAGATGTCGAACAGCGTGGACTTCTCTCTGGGTCGGCCCTTCTGGACGCTTCGCAGGACGCCGTTCATGACGACCCGTTCTCCGGGCGTGATGCGTCCCGTGAGGTCGTCCTCGAGGTAGAGCGTGAGCCGTTGGGGCTCCTCGCCTCCGCGCAAGCCTTCGGGCGCCTCTTGGATTTCGAGCTTCTGCGTGTCGACGAAGAGCGAGGTCTCCGTGAGGAGCTTGAACTTCGTCGCGCTCGCGGAGCGCTTGCATCCGCCTTGCTCTTCGTAACACTCGAGCGGCTCGCGGAAGGTCTGCCCGTCCTGGGGTTCCTTGATGATCGTCCCGCATCGGAGGCATTGGAACAGGGCGTCCGTGACCCGCGGTCGGACCTCCGTCGATTTGCGCACGAGGCCTTCGACGGCGATGTATTGTCCGAGGTGCTTCGCCCGGAGGGCGCGGACCGGGACCCGCCGGTCCCGCGGGAGGAGCTTGACCCGGAGATGGATCTGCGCGCCTTCGTCCCCCGGGGGAGCGAGCCGGCGGATCGCCTCTTCTCCCGCCAGGAGGACGTTCAGCGGATGCCGGAGCAGGTAGATCGCCATGTCCGTGTCGAACCGGTTCAGCTCATCGAAGGCGACGAGGAGGCTCCGCTCTTCCGGAAAACGGTCGGCGATCGCGATGATCTTCGAGAGGTACCCCATCTCCTCGAAGAACTCCTCCCACTTCGCGATCAGCTCGTCCTGTGGGAACTCTACGAGCACATCCTTTCCCCGACCCGGAGGGGCGGCAGCCTCGGAAAGGGTCATATTCCTTTGCGGCTCCCTTCCACTGATGCGAGACCGGTGCGTGAGTTTAGGTCGGACCGTTTCCACTGGAATCCGAACGGGTCCGAGCGTCTTACTCGCAGGGCGAGAAGCCGCACTCTCGGCATCGCACGCAGCCGTCCGCGTGGGAGAGGCTCGCGCCGCACTCGGGACACGTCGTCGAGGGCGCTCGATCCGCGGCGACGACAGAATATTGGTGATCCACGGACGTCTCGCGCATGAGTCCGAGCACCCATAGGTCCAACAAGTCGGCGGCGATTTAAGCCTCGGAGCAGGAGGGGTGGCTGAAAGTATCCACCCCGGTCCGAAGGTTCTTCCGAGGCGCCGCGTTGCGACGGTCATGGAAATCCCGGAGGAGCTCATCGCCCTGCAGCGGTTCCACGGGCACCTCGGCGTCTACGTGACGCTGGGCCTCCGGATGGGCGCAATCGGGAAGCGCCGATTCGGTCACTACAAAGGTCTCACGGCGACCGTCCAGAGCCACACCGAGCCGCCGATGCGGTGCGTCCTCGACGGCGTGCAGTTCTCCAGCGGATGCACGATGGGCAAAGGGAACATCGCCCTCGAACCCGGGTCGGAACCGGAGGTCGCCTTCGAGAAGGACGGGCGATCGGTCCGGATCTCCCTTCGTCCGGGATGGCGGGAGCGGATCGACCGCGAGATGTCGAAGGACAAGGAGATCGAGCAGTCCCTCTTCTACTACGAGATTCCGGAATCCGAGGTTTTCGACGTCCGAGAAGGCTGAGGCTCACCAGCCGGCGACGGTCCAATCGACGGCACGGGGGACGAAGATCCAATAGCCGGTCCATCCGAGTACGGCGTCCGCCGCGTTCAGGGCGCGCACATGATAGGGCCCCGCCGGATCGAAGCCCATCACGCGGGTGGCCCCGGTCGCGGCCATCAAGGACTGGACCGTCACGCCCGTCACGAATCCCGGGAGTGCGATGAGATTCCAGCCGGCGCACAGATGGAGGCGACTCGTTTGGGTGACGACTCCCAAGGCCGTCACGATGTCGGATGCCGTCCCGTTCAACCAGAAGCCGCGACCCGCGACCAACGAGAACGTGGTCGCGTCCGCCGGGAGCGCCGAGGACCAGCCGTTTCCTCCGCCGCAGGCGTCGTATGTCCACGCATCGGCCCACGCACGTCCGGCCGCGAAGGCGCCGAACGTGGGATCCGCCAAGAGGAGCGGCATCCCGAGGAGGTTCAATCCGGCGGTGAAAGAGAGGCGGAACTTCACAGCCATCGAGGAGGACAAGGTGGTGTGTCCCGCGGCGTCGATCGTCTCGATGCGATAATAGTAGTTCGTCGTGTCCGCGGCCCGACCGACGTCGACGAATCGGTAGCTCGCACTTCCATTCGCGGGAATCGGTCCGCTCACATCGACGGTCCATGGCCCCTGGGGTGAGGTCGCCCGGAAGACGCGGTATCCGGTTGTCCCGCCGAACAGGTTGTCGTCGTAGGGGGCGAGCCATCCGATCGACAGGTCCTGGCTCGCGTTCACCCGGAGGACCGCGTTCGCGGATGCCGGTGCCGGAGGCACCGTGTCCGGCCCCGCGTTGATAACGACGAAGCACTTCGAGTCGTACGGTCCCCAGTTGCCCGCCGCGTCCCGTGCATGAATCCACACGCAGGTCGTCCCCGGAGCGGACGTGAGACCTTCTTGCCACGTCACATTCTCCACGGCTCCATCGAAACCCCCGTCGGAAGCGGACATCGGAATCCCTTGCCCGGTGGCCCCCGCGGGAGGTTGGGCGACCTGGAGGAAGAGCTCCGCCGCCGCGATCGCGGACCCTCCATGCGTTCGATCGTCCGCGGTCGCCGAGAAGGTCACCAAAAGGGCCGCCCCCGGCGGAAGCGGTGCGATCCGGACGCTCCCGGCCCACAGGACGGGACCTTCGACATCCCCGTTGGGACGCTCGATCGTGAAGGTCCGGTGCGTCACATCGGTAGCGGACAGTGCCGGTGTCCCGTCGTCACGAGCGGTGATGCGAAGCCGGTATCGATCACTGTTCGAGGTGCCTCCCAGATTCCACGTATACGAGCGCATGGAGCCGGGCAGCGTCGCAACCGAGGTCCAGGTCTGCCCAGCATCGGAACTCGCGTCCAGGGTGAAGTTGGCAATTCCCACGCCGGGGCCATACGCAGCGGCGGTCCAGTCGACAGCGAGCGTGGGACCGGCGAACACTCCGCCATTCGGAGACGTGATGTTGACGTCCGGATGGTCTCGGTCCAGGGCGGAGGAGGCCGCGCTCACGAGCCACCGTAGGGCCGCATCGAGGATGGCCGCCCGCGTCGGGCTCGCCGGCCTCAGGTCGGTCGTCGTCGTATCGAGGCTCGTGATCTCGAAGGCGAAATAGGCGAGTCGGGATTGACTTCCTCCCCACACTCCCGTCCCGACGGTCCCATTCGGCGATGAAGAGACCCAGCGTAGTCCGACGGCTCGGTTCCCGGCGCAGCTCGTGACCTGGCCGTCGGTCCACATCGAGCTCGTGGTTCCGCCGGCGGAGATCGGCGCGATCTCATCGTCCGCGCCCCCGTTTCGGTGGGGCGTGTACGCCACGCCGCCCGTGTAGGTCCCGCTGATCGGATCCGCCGAGATTCCCGCGACGCGTGCGATCGACTGGGGGTCGCACACGAACGTCGCCTTCAGGACCCCGTGAACCCAGGCCGCGCTCGCCGGCGTCTGGAATGTGGAATTCGGATCGGACAGGGCCCACGCCGCGTCGTGGGAGGAGACGATCAACCGGCCGCCTCCGTCGAGGTAGCGTTTCACGAGGTCCCTCTCCGTCGCGTTGAAGGGAGGATACTGTTCCAAGCCGACCTGCCAGATTACGGCGCGGCGGCCCTGGAGGATCGTGATGTTCGGGGTTCCGAGATCCGCGACGTGCCACACCGATGCCGTCCACCCGTTGCTTCGGAGGGCGGACAGATAGGACGCTTCGCGCTCCGGAGGGAAGGAGTTGCCGCCGATCACGAGGAGGACGTCGCCGAGCGGAGCCGTCTGGAGGTGGTACAGGCCTCCTCCGTTCGTATCCGTCGTCGCGTTCGCGAGTCGGCCGCGAGACGTGACCTCGAACACATATGCGGTATCCGGAGCGAGGTTCGTGAGCGTTATCGCGTGGCTCGTCACCAGGTCCGACGTGTTCGCGTTGCGGGTCAGGGATGCAACGTTCGGCCCATACCGCACCTCCGTCGTCGCGGGTTCGGTTGTCGCCCAGACGATCGTGGCGCTCATCGCGCTCGTGTCCACGACCGCCACGTCGTGGATCGTCGGCCCACTCGCGAGTATCTGTGCCGTTGCAGTGGCCGTGTGGGCGGGCGACACGTCCTGGTACGTGGCGGTGATCGTATCCCCCTCTCGAACCTGGAGGAATCCGTCCGTGACCGGGGTCCCGAAGGCGGTCCGAATTGAACCCCGCCAGATTTCGTCCCCACCGCCCCCGCTCAAGGTGACGTCCTCCCCCGCGGGCTCGATCCCCGATGCGACATGCACGAGGACGGAGGTCGCGGAAGAGTCCTGGACGGCGAGCCGAACCGTGTCCCCCTCCGCGTACACGACACGATCGAGGGTCACGCGGCCATACGACGCGTCGAGATTGCCCGTCGCGACGAGGGCGAAGGGCTGTGGACCGACCGGGACGTTCGACCCGATCACCTGAACGGTCCAGTCGCCGACCATGGCCGTCCTCCGGATCACGGCCTCCTCCACGTTCGTGCTGTCGAAGCTGCCGTCGGCGAGGGACTCGGCCTGTGCGAACGGCGCGAAATGATTCCCGCGGTACACCGTCCCATCGGGAGCGGTCACCTTCAGGTTCAGATCGTTCACGAGCGCCTTCGTCGCCCCGAGCGTTCCCGGGAAATCGCTCCAGGTGAGGACGAACTTCACGGGCCCGGGAGTGGCGACATGGAACGTGTAGGTCGGGGCGTCCCCCGTCAACAGGCCGGCGGTCTCGTCGACCACCTGAGTGCGGAAAGTGTCGCCCGTGGCGGCGAGCGGGAGGACGTTCGAAAGGAGGACTCGGCCGAAACCCTGTTCGTTGTTGGGCCATGTGTCCGATCCACCGCGAGAAACCGTGCCGCTCCCGGTCACCGGTACACCGGACGCGATGAGGACGGCCCGGATGAGCGCGGCGCTCGGGGTCATCGCATCAGCGAGGAGAGGCCTTCCTGAAGGGTACCATCCGTCCGTGAAGTACTGTCGAACGATGGCCGCGGCGGCCGCGGCCGCGGGTGTCGAGTAGCTGGTGCCCGCCCAGTGATCGTCCGGCCTTCCCTTCCCGCTGAGCGGGTTTCCGTCCGACATCGCTGAATCGCCGTCAAAGATCGTGACCAAGGTCGGCTTGATGCGCCCGTCGGGCGTCGGACCGCGGCCGCTCTGTGGAGCCAAGTCGTTCTGGTTCTGACCGGGGACGTCCGGGTTGTATGCGCCGCCGACGGTCACGATGTCCTTCGCGGTCCCGGGCGTGCCGATGGTCCCCGGGGGACAGGTCGACGCACAGTTGCCCGCCGCGAACACGATCGTCATGTCGGGGTGGGCCCAGACGAACATGTCCACCATCCTCGCCTGCAGATCGTACACGTTCGCGGTCCCGCCCCAACTATCGCTGTGCACGCGGACGGGTGCGAACGGATCGTTATACACGAGTCCGGGTGGCCCGAACAGGTCCGCGTAGTCTTGCGGCAGGTAGTTCAACAGATCTGCGTTCCCATTTCCCATATTGCAATTCGTATCGAGGCCGACGGTCCCGATATCCTGGAAGTAGAGCTTCGCACCACGTGCATTTCCCTCGTTCGGGGAGGTCCCGATGCCGGTGTCGTTTCCCGCGAGCGTGGAGGCCACTGCGGTCCCGTGGCCGAACGTGCAATCGCCGAAAGCGGGTCGATGGTCGCTGTCTTTGATCGACCAGGGGTCCCATTGGCCACCGCCTCCGGGCCACGTGAGCTGCCCCGTCTGGACGCCCATGTTCACGTAGCGAATGACCTTGCGGCGGCTGGGATCCGTCGTGTTGAAGAGGTCTCCGGAGACGATGGAGCCCGACGATTCGCGGGTCGAATTCCCATCATAGTCAAGGCCCGTGTCGGCCAGCCCGACCACCTGACCCGTCCCATCGAGGCCGGCGGACCAGTAGCGATAGTTGCCCGTCGAATTGGACTGGATCACCCAGTCCGTCTCCGCGTTCCAAGTGTGGACCGCCTGGACCGGGTCGATGAACTCGACGATCGGCAAAGCGGCGAGGGAACTCATCAAACCCGACGGAATCCGTGCGCGGACCCAGCGGAAGTCTCCGCCTCCGAAGGCACCGAGGATGCCGGGTCCTGAAGGAGATTGAGACCCAGGCGGGATCCCCTGATGGCCCAACCACGCCTCGACCGTCTCCGGAGATTCTCCCGGGAACACAAGGATCCGCACATCGAGGAAGGAGTCCGTCGGAGCGTCGGGACGGACCTTCCACGAAGGCGCGTAGGGGCCGACCCAGTCCACGTAGGACAAGCTCGAACTCCGCTCGAAGGCGCTAGAAGGACCGCGAACGACAAACGCATCCTGCGGAAGGTAGCGCAGGACTTGGAGTCCGCGGGCTTGCAAGGCATCTTTCCATTCCGCCTTGATGGGAGCGTGGAAGTGGACGACGCCGATCGTCGCTCCGCTGGGATTGATCGGCCAACCTGCGACCGGTCGCGGGGCGAGAGCCGCGAGGTCCACGGTGCCACCGAGCAGTTGGAGCGTGGAACTTCCTTCGAGAGGGTCTGCGTACCGGCCCTGTTCCCGCAGGAGTGCAAGGCACCCTTCTCCGCCGCGGGCAACCGCGAACGCTCCGTAGGATTCGAGCAACTCGGCCCCCGCGGCTTGAATCTCCCCCACAGAAGCGTCGGTCCGGAACGTGACCGTCCGCAGGGCCGGCGGTAGGCCGGATATTGCGGAGCGGGGATTCGGCACAGGAACCTGGACGAGTAGGACAAATGTCAGCGCGATGAATGCTAAAACTCGAAAAAGGCGAAGGACCGTCGGGCACTGCCTCCTTCAAATGGCGCGGAGCGTGGCCCGCGTCTGAAGCGCGAGATGTGGGCCGGCTCAGATTAGGTTTTTGGCCCAAATCCCGACGTCGGGGCGCTTGGACTTAGAATGCGAATCATTCGGCGATGATCCGGGTCGCCTGCAGAATTCCATTTTGGAAGATGAGGGTGAAGTAGTTCGGCGAATGATTCGTCCCCCGCATCTTCACGCAACGGATCCGGCGCTGGATGTTCGCGTCGTCGACCCGCTCCATCTTGGCGTGGATGATGCCGTCGCACAGGTATTCCTCCCCGTGCTTCCCGAAGTCCTCGCTGTTCGGCTTCATCTCGGTGATTAAGATCGTCGTGGCGTGGAGGTCGCGAATCCACTCGCACAGTTGGAACAGGTCCTCCCGCGGATTCTCGAAGCGCGCCATGACCTCGAGGACGGGCAACGAGTCGACGACGAGGATCTCGTAGTTCAGGGTGCGCTTCAAGTTCGTGGCGTACATCTTGAAGATCTCGAGCCACGTGCGGTCCGCCATCCCGTCCAGGTTGCGGCGGATCATTCCGAGGTCGACGATGCTCACCTTGCTCTCCACATCGTGCGGGCTGAGGCTCATCTGTTCGAGGTGGCGCGATAGGTTGTCGCGTCCTTGCTCGAGGGAGATGTAGGTGCCCGCCCTCCCTTCTCGCAACGCATTCTGATAGAGGATGTTGAAGCCGATCGTGGACTTCATCGTCCCCGGCTCTCCCGCGAGGAGGACGATTTGGCCTTCCGGGATGCCCCCTCCGAGCTTCTCGTCAAAGCCGTGGATGAACGTTCGGATCCGGTCGTCCTGACCCATACGACGGTTTCCATTGAAAGGTCCGGGTATAACCGTTCCGAGGCGGTTATCACCGCGAGATAGCGTCCCCGCTAGGGAGGGAAAACGAAAAAGAAAGGGGGAGTAATCGCGAACTGAAATGCGAGAGCGCCACTAGGATAAGATGATTTTTGCACTCGATCTGTGAGCAACGCTTCGGCTGGAAACCTTTATTTGTTATCCGGTTTGTTACCAGATGGTCGGGTGGGGGCCCGTTGTTCGTCCCGGAGCGCAATCTCAAGGACCTTGTCGTCTCGTACCTGCGGGTGCAAGAGCGCTCCATCAGCTCGCTTACGAAGCAGCTGAGGCAGGACGGATATTCGTTTCATCGTCTCTTCGTCACCGGCTACCTCAAGGCCCTCGCGGACGTGGGCATGCTCCGAGAAAAGGACATTCCGCCCGCGAAGGTATACACGACCTCGGCCCATCGTGAGCCGAACCTCTATGAGCTCGTCGGGTCGCGGTGCCGCGAGGCCGTGAAGGACGAGGCGGATCAGGTGCGCCTCGCGGTCGGAGTCCTGCAGAAATTGTTCCGCCGTCCGATCTTCCTGCGGGAGATCCGCGAATGCGGATTCTCCGCCGCGGTCGACGCGCCGCAGGCGCCGAGGGAGGAACGGGAGGAGGCGCGTCGAGGCCTGGTGAAACTGGGCCTTCAGCTGCCGACGAACGAGCCCGCGTACGGAGTGCCGGACCGGAGGAGCGAGGTCCGGGACGACATCTTGTACGACCTGATCATCCAGCGCTTCGGAATGGGCGGCATGGTCCTCGAGACGAAGCAGACGAAGCTCACGGAGCGTTGAAGGGAGCTAGGCCATCGGGATGGATGCGCAGCCCGACGCCGGGTGACCCGGATGCTTCCTCGGTCCCGCACCCCCGCGAGCGTTGGTAGTCCGCGGTGAGGCTGCTCACTTCCGTGCCTGACCCGTTCCCCACGATCGGGACGGGGACCGCCGCTCTCCAGCTGCGTTCCCTGTCGCCTCCAGCCCCGCGGGACAGAACCTCAACGTCGGCATCCGGACCAGCGCCAAGCTGGGAGCACCGCTCCCGACTGTCACCGCCCCATGAGGACGATTTGGGTCTACAAGAGGACGCCCAGCCCTCCGGTCAAGCCTAGCGTCGTTCTCAACAATCGGACCCTATTTAACCCTTCGCGGCCGCTTCGTCCGGGGCAAAATGATTATGCATGACGATCCTAATCCCATCAGTCGGGGGAGAGGGTTGAGGCTAGTCCCATCGCTCTTGGTTGTGCTGCTCGTCGCATCGGTGTTCGTCGTTTCGAATGGATCGAATGCGCTTTCGATTGGACGATCACCGGGAGCGCATCCCGCGAGCCCTGCTCCGACGGCGGTCGCGCCGTTCTATCCGAACGTGAAAATCACGGACGGATCGTCGCCGTTCGCCTGGCAGGTGGAACCGACGATGGTCATCAACGAGACCGGCACCATCTTCGTGGGGTGGAAGGAGACGACAGGGCCTGACACGGCCGGGGTCCGCGTTGGCGCTTCGTATTCCACGGACCAGGGACTATCGTGGGCGCCGAACATCCTGATGAACCAGTCGCATCCCTCGAATCTGCAATGCCAAAATTCGGATCCGTGGATGGCCCTGGCCCCTGATCAACGGGTGCAGTACGCCTACCTGGAATTCAATTGCAACGACGGGACGAACGGCCTCGACGTTTCAAACACGACGAACGGTCAGGACTGGGGCACCGTGCACTACAAGCTCGGGGGCGGCGGCCTCACGGACAAGGACTCGATCACTGTCGCGCCTTCGGGTCGGATCTACGCGGCCTGGGACGAGGCCAATTTCATGATTGTCTCGTGGTCCGACGACGGCGGCTCGACCTGGGCCCCGTTCCACAATCCGGACGACATCCCCGGAGGGGTGCTCGGCGCCGTGGTCAAGACGTCGGCGAACGGGACCGTGTACCTCACTTGGTGGGATTTCGGATCGAACAACATTTTCTTTGATTGGTCGGCGGACGGGAACACGTGGCATGCCGACAAGCGGGTGAACGACGTGCTGGGCTCGGCGCCGGGACAAGGAAGTTGGCAGCTCGCGATACCCGCCATGGCGATCGATCCCGTGACCGGGGCGATCTACATCGCGTGGCCCGACAGCCGGAATGGAGACCAGGACATCTTCATGTCGTCTTCAACCGACGGCGGGATCACATGGTCCGCAAACCACCGGGTGAACGATGACTCCGGATCCCATTCCCAATGGATGGTCGATATCGCCGTCGACTATGCGAGCGTCGTCCACGCCGCGTGGGAGGACAACCGGAATGGAGCCTGGAACATCTTCTACTCGAACTCCACGGACGGAGGGAGCACGTGGGCCACGAACCTTCGCGTCTCGACCCAAGACACGCCTCTGTCCTACGACCGGCCCGGCGACTACTTCGCGATTGAAGCAGGTCTCGACAACACCGTTTACGTCGTCTGGACCGACGGGCGAGGCTCCGATTTCGACATCTACTACGCCAGGAGTCCGGGCTTTCCCACGTCCACGGTCACCGTGACGACGGACCCGGTCGGCTTGCCCGTCACCGTGGACGGCGTGACGTCGAAGGCTCCCGTCGCGACCGCGTGGATCGTCGGATCATCCCATACTGTGAGCGTCGCATCCCCGATCTCCTTGGGGGCGACCGCCCGCTACGTGTGGTCCAACTGGAGCGATGGCGGTGCCATTTCCCATTCGATCGTCGTGGGCACGGCCGATGCCACGGTCACCGCCTCTTTCACGAAACAGTATCAGAGTCAGGTATCCCTCATCCCAACCGGGCTTGGGCTCATCGTGTTGATCGATTCGATGCCGTACACCGCGACAGCCTCATTCTGGTGGGATGACGGCTCCGTTCACCAGGTGGAGGCGCCGACGAACCAGACGGTCTCCACGGACGTGCGGTACGTCTGGTTCTCATGGAGCGATGGAGGATCGGCCGTCCACTCGGTCACAGCGACGGCCGCGCTCGTCCTTACCGCGACGTTCACCGAAGAAGAAGCGATGCGCGTGTCCACGACGCCGTCCGGCACCACGTTCGCGGTGGACAACACGACCTATTCGTCGGCGACCACGTTCTGGTTCTCGCGAGACACCTATCACGTCGTTTCCATCGTCACGCCGCAGACCGGTGTTCCTGGGACACGATATCAATTCCAAGGGTGGAGCGACGGCGGCGCCGCAACACATGTCGTCCACTTTACCGGGGCGGTTTCACTCGTGGCGAATTTCTCCGCGGAATACTATCTGAATGTCTCTTCCCCGGTCTCCGGCACCGGCGGCAGCGGCTGGTATCCGGCGGGCGCGACGGTCACCGCGACGGTGTCGAACCAGTACTATGCGCAGGGTCCGGGTGAGCGGCTTGCGTTCCAGGGTTGGTCGGGGAATGCGACGGGCACCCATCTCACGTCGGATCCGATCCTCATGGACGGTCCGAAGACGGCGGTCGCCCAATATGGGACGCAGTTCTACCTCGATGTCTCGAGCGCGTACGGTACCGTTTTAGGAGCCGATTGGTACGACCAGGGCACAACGGCTCATGCCATCGTCGCCTCCCGCGAGGTCGAAGTCACTCCGGGGACTCGAGAGCTCTTCGTGGGCTGGTCCGGCGATGCGGCCGGGACCGATGTCACGTCGAACGGGATCGCGATGGATCGGTCGAAGATCGCAACGGCGGTGTGGCGCACCCAGTATTCGCTCACGATCCAAGCAGGCCCCGGCACGGCCGCGACGGCCGGTTGGTATGATGCGGGCGCAACCGCGGTTGCCTCTCTCGCTTCGGGCATCGTTCCGGGCGCGACGGGAACTCGTTCCGTCTTCGTCTCCTGGAACGGGGACGCGAGCGGGACGGATCCGGCGGGCTCACGCCCCATCCCGATGAACGGTCCGCGCACGGTGGGTACGACGTGGCGCACAGAATACGAGCTGCGGATTACGTCGGCATACGGAAGCGTCGTGGGCGCGGGCTGGTATCAAGCCGGGTCCTCGGCGACGGCCTCCGTGAACGCGAGCGTGATTGGGACGGCCGCGGGGGAACGTGTCGTCTTCGCGGGTTGGACCGGGGATGCGGCCGGCGACGCCGCATACAGTTCGAGTCCGATCCTCATGTCGGGACCTAGGACGGCGAACGCCCAGTGGTCGAAGGAGTACTTCCTCCAAGTCGATTCCGACATCGGGACGGTCGACGGGAGCGGATGGTATCGCGAAGGGACATCGGTGCAGCTCCACGCATCGACCGAGGCAACGTCGGCGGGTCAGACGTACCGGTTCTCGGGATGGTCGGGCGGCGTCACGTCCGCGGACGCGAGTGTCACCGTGACGATGACGGGTCCAATGACCGTCCGGGCCAAGTGGACGACGGAGACGGTCCTCGGCGGACTGTCCGGCACCGTGCTGGGGCTAATCCTTCTCGTCCTCGGAATCGCTCTGGTGATCGGGCTTCTCGTCGCGAGTCGGCGCCGGCGGAAGGAGTGACGTTTCGGGAGATCCCTGCCGGCGCCACTCCTTCGTCTTCGTGTACCGGCCGTACGTCGAGAAGATCAGGAGTCCGCCGACGAAGAACGCGCCCGCGGAACAGATGAGGCGCCAAGGCTCGAGGTCGCCCGTGAGCACGTTGCCCGTCAGGGTCGCGGTGAAGTAGAAACTAAGCGAGGTGACGATGATGAAAAGACCGATCGTCATCGGCGCCCACACGCCGAGGACGGAACGGGCACGTTCCAGATTCATCGGCTCATCAGACGGATGATGGCCTCGGCCGGTTCGCCGCCCGCGTCCTCGAGGGCCTTACGGGCCTCTTCCTCGGAGACCCCGGCCTTCTCCGCGACCAACTTCACGTCTTCGTCCGGGATCGTGAGGGCGGTCGCCCCTTCGGCTTTCTTCGCGCCGGCCCGGTCCCGCACGATCGGTTCCCCGACGACGGTCCAGATCTTTTGGCCTTGGGCGGTCATCGCCGTCACGTTCGCGTCGCGGATCACGTACTCCTTCGTCGCGGTGCGGATGATCACTTCCTCGACATCATCCAATTGTTCCTGTTCGATGCCGAGGCGTCTCATCGCCTGCCGCATCTGTCTCGGATTCGCGCGTCCGCCCGGGATCATCGCATCACATGCGACGGATGGATGGGAATCGGATAAAGGTTCTGCGCTTCCTGCGCCGACCGTCATACGTTTAAATAGCTCTCGCCTCATGGAATTGCCGTGCGCGTCGCAGTTGTGTTCAAGGACCGATGTCAGCCGAAGCGCTGTCATCTCGAGTGCATCGCCTTCTGCCCCCCGCAACGCACCGGCACGGAGGTCATCTGGATCGATCCGGAGACCACGAAAGCGGCGATCAGCGAGGAAACCTGCATCAGCTGCGGGATCTGTATCAAGAAATGTCCCTTCGATGCGATTCGGATTATCGGCCTTCCGGAAGCGCTCAAGGAAGACCTCGTCCACCAGTACGGGAAGAACGCCTTCCGACTCTTCCGCATCCCGGTCCCGAAGAAAGGGGAAGTCATTGGCCTCCTCGGTCCGAACGGGATCGGCAAGACCACGTGCGTGAGCATGCTGAGCGGCGAGACCGCGCCGAATCTCGGTCATTACCGTCGGAAGAAACCGCACTGGGAGGACGTGCTCGAATACTTCAAAGGGACCGAGGTGCACGACTATCTCGCCAAGATTGCGCACAAGGAACTGACGACCGCGATTAAGCCGCAGTACGTCGACAAACTCAGCAAGATCTATTCCGGGAAGGTGCGGGATCTCCTTCGCAAGATTGACCGTCAGGGGAAACTCGACGAATTGACTGACTCTCTCGAGCTGGGGTCCTTCATGGACCGCGGCATCGCTCAGCTCTCCGGCGGCGAACTCCAGCGGCTCGCGATCGCGGCGACGATGCTCAAGGACGCCGATGTTTACTTCTTCGACGAGCCTTCGTCCTACCTCGACATCTATCAGCGGCTGCGGGTCGCGAAAGTGATTCAGTCCCTGTCCAAGGAGAAGTACGTCGTCGTGGTGGAGCACGACCTCGCCGTGTTGGACTTCCTCGCGGATACGGTCTTCCTGATGTATGGAGAGGAGGGTGCCTATGGCATCATCGCGCAGCCTCGTCCCGTCCGTACGGCGATCAATGTATACCTCGGCGGGTATCTGAAGGAAGAGAACATTCGATTCCGGGATCGGGAGATCCGATTTGATGTGCGTCCTCCGCGGGCGGCCTGGCAGGCCGAGGTCCTACTGGAATTCGACGAGCTCACAAAACGGTACGAGGATTTCGAACTCGTGGTCCATCCCGGTCGTCTCCGTAAAGGGGAGGTCGTCGGCGTCGTCGGCCCCAACGCGACGGGGAAGACGACGTTCGTGAAGTTGCTCGCGGGGCAAGAAGCCCCGACGTCCGGGGTCGTCCAAGGAAAGTGGCAGGTGTCGTACAAGCCTCAGTATCTTGAAGCGGTGTACGAGGGGACCGTCGGCGATTTGATCCGTGAAGCGGTCGGTAAGAAGGCGGATTCCGGTTATTTCGAGACCGAGATTCTTCAGCCCCTCAAGGTGAAGGGAATGCTGGAACGAGACGTGTCCACTCTCTCCGGCGGCGAGTTGCAACGGGTGGCGATCGCCCTCTGCCTCGGTCGTGATGCGGACATCTATTTGCTCGACGAGCCGTCGGCCTATCTAGACTCGAACCAACGGATGGAGGCGGCTCGGACGATTCGTCGGGTCATGGAGAAGGAGTCCCGGACTGGTCTGATTGTCGACCACGATGTGTACTTCCTTGACATGGTCTCCGATAGCCTCATGGTGTTCTCCGGTGAACCGGGCCGACACGGTGTCGGCGAGGGACCGTTCCCGATGCGGGATGGAATGAATCGATTCCTGCGAATGGTCGGCATCACGTTCCGGCGTGACGCGGACACGAACCGCCCGAGGATCAACAAGCTCGATTCTCGTCTGGATCGGGAGCAGAAGTCCGCTGGCGAGTACTATTACGCGATCGAAGAAGCGGTGAAAGCTTCCTAGATCTCCTTCATCGGGTTGCCAGAAGACGCCCTTGGCCTTCTGCGGCAGGCTCGCCGTCGTCGATGACCGGATCCCCGCGGAGGTACACCGTGTGCGGGAAGCAGGCTTCCATGTCTTCGAAGGGCGTCCACCCGCATTTGTACCGAAGGCGTTTCGCGCGGACCCGCTGAGCGGCTCTTGGATCCACGACGATCAGGTCGGCGTCCCGCCCGAGTTCGATGACGCCTTTCGGGATGCCCAGGATTTCGGCGGGCCGGGAGGCCGTGGCTCCGACGAGGCTTTCCAGGCCGATCTCTCCCGCGCGGGTCCGGCGCATCAGGAGGGGAAAAGAGGTCGCGACGCCGGGGAGCCCCGCCGGAGCCTCGTCGAACGGTACACTCTTCTCATCCAGCGTGTGGGGCGCGTGGTCGCTGGCGATGGCATCGATCCGGCCACTTCGGAACGCATCCCACAGGGCCTCTCGATCCGCGGGCGACCGGAGTGGAGGATTCACCTTTCCGCGTGCCCCGAGGGTGCTTGAGGTATCGAGGAAGAGATGGTGCGGAGTCACTTCGCATGTGGCTCCCGACGGAACCGCGTCGAGGGCTTCGACACACGTCACATGGGCGATGTGGACCTTTGCCTTCCCCCGATTGGAAGCGAGCCACCGGAGCGCGCTGGACTCCGCGGCCTTCGGTCGCGCCGTAGAGTGGTCCTCGAGGCCATTGACCTTTACCTTCGTAAATTGACGGGGATCCTCCGCGTGGACGACGATGAGCTTCCCTGTCACGGCCGCTCCGCGGAGGATTCCTTGGAGTTCTTTCGGTCCGATTTGGAGAGCCCCGGTCGACTCGGCCATGTAGGCCTTGAACGCGGCGGCTTCACGCAGTCGCGTGATCGCATCCTCCGACTTCGGCGCCGCGTACAACACGTAGTCGATCGCACTCCGTCCGCGAAAGGTTTCGACCTTGCGCTCGTAGAGGGTTTGGGACGTGACCGGCGGTACCGTATTCGGCATCTCCGCGATCGTGGTCACGCCACCGATCGCCGCGGACCTCGTCCCGCTCGGCAGGTCCTCCTTCTGCGTGAGGCCCGGATCCCTCATATGGACGTGGAGATCCACGCAGCCGGGAAGGATGAGCGCGTCTCCGTGATCGACTTCCTCGTCCCCTCGGAGAGCCTTCTTGACGGCGGCAATCTTGCCGTCCTCGCTGATCCCGAGGCTCAATGCCTCCAGCCGGCCTCGGAAGAAGACCCGTCCTCTAATGACCCGCACGCGCCGCCTCCAACTTCCGGCGCACGACGGGCCCGCGCGGACCGACTTCGGCGAAGACCTCGGCCTGGAACGTGTAGACCCGCGTGGCGGGATCGAGCCACGCGTCCGCGAGCAAGCCCGCTTTCATGCAGGCTTGGGAGAGGAAGTCCGCCGCGTCGAAGTGTTCTTCCACGGCGACCTGCGGGAGCAGGATCCCTCGATACGCTCCTTGTGCGATGCTCAGGCCATCCACCCCGATCGTGACGTGAGCCGGCATCTCCTTCGGCTTCTTCACCTCGATGAGTCGCGGCGGTGTGAGGATGCTCACTTCGACGGTGACTCGGTCCCATTCGTCCGGGCGCATCGGCGGGAACCGCGGGTCATCCGTCGCGGCGGCTTCGGCCGCTTTCTCGATCGTCTTCGCCAGGGGGAAGAAGGGTTGTGGATACCCGATGCATCCACGGAGCTCACCGTCGGGATGACCGTTCAGCGTCACAAAGGCGCCGGCCTTTTCCTGGAACCGAACGGGCACCTCGAAGGCCCGCATCGGCCGGCTAAGCAGACGGGCTTCGATCGCCGCGCATGCGATTTGCACCGCGAGTTCGCCATCCGAGTCGGCATAGCGCATTGCGTCGAGAACCAATGAACGCACCTTAACATTGTCGGCGCTGTTCTCTTCGTTGCGGGGTGGTGACACAAACCTTTATCGGATTTGACCCCTCATTAGCGCGAACCCCATGCGCGCGCGCATCCCTGTCCTCGAGATCATGACGCACAAGCCGGTCACCATCGCGGCCGGGGCGACGGTCGTCGAAGCCGCGAAGGTGATGCGCGAGAAGAACATCGGGAGCCTCGTCGTCGTCGATCGTGGTATCCCGACGGGCATCGTGACGGAACGGGACCTCGTGACCAAGGTGGCCGCTTCGGACTTGCAACCGAGCCGGGTCTTCGTGAAGGACATCATGACATCGCCCGTAGTCGCGGTCCCTCCGCACGAGGAGGTCGCGGAAGCCGCGAAGCTGATGTCCCAGCGCAAGATCCGTCGGCTACCCGTCGTCGAAGAGGGAAAGCTCGTCGGCATGGTGACGGAGAACGACATTATCCGGATCTGGCCGACGCTCATCGAAGTCACCCGGGAATTTGACCGGGCCGGTTTCGAGACGCAATTCGCGAAGGGGATCGAGGGTCACTGCGAAGCGTGCGGCGTGTATTCGACGAACTTGATGTGGGACCGGAACTTGCTCGCGTGTCCGGAGTGCCGCGGCGGCTGATTGTGCTCGGAGACGGATGGCCGAAAATAACCAGCGCGGAACCTTTATAGTCCGTTCCCAGGTTCGTGCGACCCAGTGCCCCGCTCCGTGAAGGTCTCGCAGCAGGAGCTCGACTCGATCCGGAAATTGTACGAAAGCGTGATGTCGTATGCCTGCCACGGACTGTTCTTTCGCGAGGGAATGGTCTTGGCCGAAGACGTGACCCGCAACCTGCCGCTCGGGGAGGATCCGCTCGAGGCCGGGAAGCAGGTGATCCTGGAACGCGGCTGGGCGGAGGACGTGCTCTTCACGGACACGGGTGCGCGGGTGCGCGGATCGATCGAGGCGATGCCCGGGTCTGACATGGAGACGTGCCACCGGCTGCGCGGCATCCTTTCGAAGCTGCTCGAGGCGAAGACGAAGCATCGGGTGCGCTTGGCCGAGGTCGAGTGCGTGAGCACCGGCTCGCGGGAATGCGTGTTCGAGCGGGAGGCGGGCGCGTGACCGTCCTACAGGAGATGGTGCATGCCCTTCGCGTCGTGACGAAGGCGGAGGCCGTTGCGATCATCAATCGCGATGGCGCCGTCGTCGCGACGGAACTGCCGAACGGCGTCTCCCGGGAGACCTTTTCGATCATGTGCGCAGCGATCCTCGGCGCCGGCATGACGGCCGCGACAGAACTCCGACATGCGGCCCCTCATCGCATCCTGCTCGAGTCGGAGGACGCGACCTTCCTCATCCAGGAAGTAGGACGTCGCGCGATGCTCGTGCTCGTCGTCCCTCCGGAGCGTCGCCTCTCCGAACTCGACGCGGCGGTGGAACGGTTCACGCAGGCGGCCGCGAAAGATCTCGGCTGATTCCTCCGGGAACTTTATTGAGTCTTCGCTCGTTGGCGTGTGCGGGCCCGTGGTCTAGTGGCTATGACGCGACTCTTACAAAGTCGAGATCGTCGGTTCGATTCCGACCGGGCCCATGGACTGCCGTCCGGGTCCGGGCTAGACGTGACGTCGGAGGACGAAACCGAGGGCGCGACGGTACAGCGGCAGACCGACCGAGCACGCCAACGTCGAGAGGATCGAGCCGAGGCCGAGGGCCAGAGTCGGGGGCAGATACCGCATGAAGTACAGCCCGGACCCCGCGATACCGACGAGCCAGAGTCCCGCGAGCGCAAACAGGGTCGGACGAAGCACGAGCATTCCGAACAAGAGGGCCGTCAGGATCGCCGCCAGGTATCCTACGCCTTCCGCCGGAAGATGTAGGAAGAGGCCTCCCCAAGCAAGTATGGGACTTTCCATCGCCACGACGAGCAGCAATCCGAGCTTCCACTTCCAGCGCATCCGCGGCCTCACTGCCGATAATCTTCCGGCCGGAATCCCAAATCGACTCGGATGTCGCGGAGCCGGCCCAGGTGGGTTCCGTCGAGTAGATGGATCGCGGCATCGTCGACCCGGACGAGCTCCTCGTCGAACAGTGGGCCCAGGAAGCGAGCTCGGATGTCATTCACGGGCATGCCGCCGCAGAGCTCGTTGAAGGCTGGCACGACGATCGCCTCGTTCGGGAGTTTCAGATAACGCTTGTGTTTCCGCAGAAACGGGACCCGCATCCAGCACGGGACAATTTGTCGGTGGCCCATCGCATCTCGGAATGCGGCCGCGGGATGATTGTGTCCCATGACGAGGACCTTCGCCTCCATGACCTTCTTGTACGGCCATGCGTGGCCATGGCAGAAGCCGGTGTCGTCGAGGCGGAATCCGTAGGCGGGCTTGAACCGGACGTTGCGGGGCACGATGTGTTTCAGCATCCCGTCATGGTTCCCCTGCGCGATGTAGATCTCCCGGAACACGGACGCGAGGTCCCGGAAGAACACGTACACATCCCGTCTCTCGCGAGACGCCATCTTCGGGACGAGATGCTTCACATCGCCAAGGATGATGATGCGACTCGCACCGCGGCGGGATGCGATCTCGGCGAGTTTCCGTCCCATCGCTTCCGCCCGGCTCGGAATGTGGACGCCCTTTTCACGCAGTTCCTCCTCGAGTCCGATATGGAGGTCAGCGACCACGAGCGCATCGTCCGCCATGAGGACGGGCTCGTCCGGGATTGGTTCGAGGTCCACGGTCGCTCGAAGAGAGGAGTCCGCTTAATAATTGTGCGGACAGGGGATTTCGTCGGGAGTCACAGGAATTTTGCAAGCACCCGTCCGAGTTGGTTCGCGACGTCCACGGAGGTGAGGCCGTAACTCTTCTCCTCGAATGCGAGGTCTCCCGCGGCTCCGTTCGTAAACGCCGCGAGCCGCGCCGCGTCGTAGGGCGCCATCCCCTTCGCGATGAGCCCCGCGGTCAGGCCGCAAAGGACATCGCCCGTCCCGCCCGCCGTCATCCCCGGATTCCCGGTGTAGTTGAACTTGAGCCGCACCCCGTCCGTGACGATGTCCACGTGGCCCTTGAGGAGGATCGTGACTCCGAGGGCCTTCGCCGTTTCCCGGACCATTTCCGCGCGTTCCTCGGGGGCGTTGGGCAGAGCCTTGCCACTGAGGAGCTGGAACTCGCGGGAGTGCGGCGTGAGGACCGCCTTCTTGCCGACGAGGCATTTTGGATCCGCAGCGACCGCCTTGATCGCATCCGCGTCAAGGACCATCGGCAGTGGGATGCCTCGCACGGCTTCCCGGATCGCCTCGAGCGTCCCGGAAGCGTCGCCCAGCCCGGGTCCGATGGCGACGGCGTCCACCCGAGGGGTGAGTTCGATGATCTGCCGGAGGTCCTCGCGCAACAGACGATGTCCCACGAGGGGATGCACGATGAACGTCGGCGAGTACGACGCGACGACGGTCGCGGCGGACGCCGGCGTCGCGATGTGGACGAGGTCGATGCCGATGCCAAGAGAACCGAACCCGACGAGGGCGGGCGCCCCCGTGTACGGACCGCCCGCGATGACGAGGAGGCGGCCGTTTTCTCCCTTGTGGCTCGTGGCCCGCGGAACCGGATAAAGCAAAAATTCGCCCGGACCGATCATCGTCGTCACCTTCGAGGGGATGCCGATATCGACGATGCGAATCCGTCCGCCGTTGTCCGGCGTCATGCCCTCCTTCACGTCATGGAGGGCGACCGTCACCGTCGGCCGAACCATCAACCCGGTCCCGAAGCCGCTCGGGACGTCGACGCTCACGATCGGCTTGCCGGATCCGTTCACCTGACGGACGAGGGAGGCGAACGGTTCGCGGAGGCTCCCTTCGGCCCCGATCCCCAGGAGGGCGTCGATGAGAAGGTCCGCCTCGGCGATCGCCTCTTCGCTCCGGTCCAGGCCCGCGAGGATCTGCACGTCCCGCAGTCGCTCGAAGTTCGTCTGAGCCTCCTTCGTGTCGAACTGGTCCGGGGAGCGGGCGAGCAGGACGGTCACGCGCGCCTCCTTCGACAGATGGCGGGCGGCGACGAGGCCGTCTCCACCGTTGTTCCCCGTTCCGCACAGGACCAGGACGCGTTTCCCCACCGCACCGAATTCCGACCGAGCCACCTCGGCGACCGCCTTCCCCGCCGCCTCCATGAGATCGAGGGTCGAAATGCCGAAGTATTGGGCATTCCGATCGAGGACGCGCATTTCCAGCGGAGAAATCATGGCTCGCGGATTCGGCCCTCGCTAGTTAAACATTGTCCGCGAGGTTAAGAACGGTCGGACGTTTCCCGGCGCGATGGACCTCGGCCCGCTCCGCCCCTACACCTGGGCCGTCCTCCTGGGCGTGTTCGTCCCCGTGAGCTGGATCCTCGACGTCGTCCTCGGACCCGGAGTCGTCGTGTTCGCGGTCGCTGGGATCGCGATCGTGCCACTGGCCTGGTTCCTCGGGCTCGCCACGGAAGAGTTGGGCAAACTTGCCGGTCCCGGGGTCGGTGGACTTCTGAACGCGACCTTCGGGAACGCGACCGAGATGATCATCGCGGTCTTCGCCCTCGGCAGTGGGCTCACGGAAGTCGTGAAGGCGTCGTTGACGGGATCGATCATCGGGAACGCCCTCCTGGTCCTCGGTCTCAGCATGCTTGCGGGCGGCCTGCGCCACAAAACCCAACTGTTTTCCCGAGAGGCCTCCGGCACGCAGGTCACGATGCTCGTCGTGGCCGTCATCGGACTCGTGATGCCGGCCCTGTACGTGCGATCGACGGTCCTCCCGAGCCAAGTGGCGCTCCGGGAGATGAGTCTGGGGATTGCGGCGATCTTGCTCTTGGCCTACGTCCTCGGCCTTGTGTTCTCCTTGCGGACGCACCGGGATATTTTCAATCCGGTGACGGAGGTCCTCGAGAAGCCTCGTTGGGAACGGCGATTTGCTCTGAGCGTCCTCGTGGTGTCGACCGCGCTCGTCGCGGTCGAGAGCGAGATTTTGGTCGGTTCCCTGGAGACGGCGCGGCAGGGCCTCGGGCTGACGGAACTTTTTGTCGGGGTAATCATCGTGGCGATCGTCGGGAACGCCGCCGAGCATGGGAGCGCGGTCCTGATGGCGGTGCGGAACAAGATGGATCTCAGCGTCGCCGTGGCGACCACTTCCATGACGCAGGTCGCCTTGTTCGTCGCACCGATTCTCGTCTTTGTTTCCTTGATGACGGCGCAACTCATGACCCTCGACTTCGAGATTTTCGAGCTCGCCTCCCTGGCATTGTCCATCGCCGTGGTCGCCGCGGTCGTCTCCGACGGGCGCAGCAACTGGTACGAAGGAGCCCTCCTCGTGATCGTGTACGCGGTGATCGCGGTCGCGTTCCTATTCCACCCGCCGTGAGACCATGGTATCCCGCAAGACCCTCGCCTACGGACTCACCGCGAACGTCGTCGTCCTCGGGTTTGTGTCTCTCTTCACGGACGTGAGCAGCGAGATGATCCTGCCCATTCTCCCGTTCTTCCTCATACAGGTGCTCTCCGCAAACGCCCTCATCGTCGGACTCGTGGAAGGGGTCGCGGAGAGCGTCGGGACCTTCTCGAAGATCTTTTCCGGTCGTCTGTCCGACTCCGCCGGAAAACGGAAGCGGTTCGTCGCCGCGGGATACGGCCTGTCCACCGCGATGAAGGTCCTCTTCCCCTTCGCTCAAAGTTGGCCCGAGTTTCTCGGGATGCGGATTCTTGAGCGGACCGGAAAGGGGGTGAGAGACGCGCCCCGGGACGCCCTGTTGACCGAGTCGACTCCTCCGGAGACCCGGGGGAAGGCGTTCGGCTTCCATCGCAGCATGGACACCGCCGGGGCCATCGCCGGACCGATCATCACGCTCGGGCTGCTCGCGACGGTCGCGACCGGTTTGAGCAGGGAAGGCGCGTACCGCCTCATCCTGCTGCTCGCCGCGATCCCGGCGTTGGTGTCCGTCTTGGTCATCCTCTTCGTCCGGGAGCCTTCGCGGACACCGACCCAGAGCCAACCGTTGCGCGTCGCCTTCCGAGGGATCCCGAAGCCCCTCTTGGTCTTCCTGGGAATCGCGAGCCTGTTCTCCTTCGCCGATTTTTCCTATGTCTTCCTCCTCCTTCGGGCGGGAACCCTCTTCGACCCGACAGAAGCGATCCTGCTCTATGTGCTGTACAACGTGGTCTATGCGGCCCACGCATTCCCGGCGGGCATCCTCTCGGATCGAGTCGGCCGGAAGCCCGTCGTCCTGATTGGCTACATCGCGTTCATCGCGATGTCGACGTTGCTCGTCGTGTCGGGCGATCTGCTCGTGTTGGTCGCCGCGTTCATCCTATACGGCCTGAGTTACGGAATGGCGGAAGGTACCCAGCGCGCGCTGGTGGCGGACTTCGCGCCCGCCGAGATTAAGGCGACCGTCCTCGGCGCGTACCATACCAGCATCGGGATCGTCCGGCTCGCTTCCGGCGTGGTCGCGGGCCTCCTGTGGGTCGTGTTCATGCCGCAGGCCACCTTCGCGTTCGGAGCCATCGCGGCCACGATCGCGACGATCGGTCTGGTCCTTTGGAACCCCCCCGCTAGGTCCTGAGCTTGCGGCCGAGGCGACGCTCCACGTCCTTCACCTTCGCATCGAGTTGCCCCGAGGCGCCCTTGCGGTCGTCGATTTTCACGATCGTAGAAACGCGCTCGCAATCCTCGGTGACCGCCTTGTGGCATCGAGCAACGAGCTTGAGGATGTCATCGAACTCGCCCTCGACGACGGTCCCCATCGCATTCAAACGATACGGAAGGCCGCTCCGATCGACGATGTCCAAACAACGTGCGACGTAGGTACCGACGCTAGAACCCTTCCCGATCGGCGTGATACTGAATTCCGCGATCGTCATCACGATTCCCGCTAGGCTCATATGCCGTCGGACATTTGCAACTTGCGTGCCGGTCGACTATGCGCGGCGCGCGCTGGACTACGATGCCGTCCGCGCGGACGACGCGACCGATCGCGGGTTCTGGCTGCGCGGACTCGTCGAGGTCGGGAGCATCCAACCGGGCGAGCGCGTCCTCGACCTGGGTGCGGGCACGGGCCGTTTCGCGTCTCTTCTCCATGCCTCGAATCCCGTGGTGGCCCTCGACTCCTCTCGAGAGATGCTCGCGATCGCGCACGCAAAGGCACCCCTCGCGTGTGTGCGGGCCGATGGACACCGGCTTCCGCTCCGGGCGGATGCGATCGACGTGACGGTCATCGTCATGGTCCTCCAACATCTGCACAACTATGAGCTCGTGCTTCGGGAAGTTGCCCGCGTGTCTCACCGCGTTGTGATCGCGACGACGGACTTGTTCACCCGGACGACCGGTATCATCGAGGAAGCGTTTCCGAGCCTCATGGAGATCGACCGGATCCGGTTCCCGCGCACCGAGGCCCTCGTCGCGGCTCTGGAGCGTTCAGGGTTCGGAAACATCCGGACGGAGGAGCGTGCCTATGTGCGGAAGCTCACGGTGACTCAGCAACTCGACCGAGTCCGCCGGAAATATCTGTCCACGTTCGACCTGCTCCCGCCGGGTGAATTCGACGAGGGCGTGCGGTTCCTCGAGCGCGAACTGCCGCGTCGCTTCGGCGACCGTTTCGAAATGAAGTCGAGCTTCACGTTCCTAGGCGGGACAAGGTAGAGGCCGCGACGGCGTTGCATCGCGTGCAAAAGGCCCGGCCCTTGCGGTCCGTGTCCTCCAACTTCTCGGAGAAATGCATGACGCAATCGAGATTGGCGTCGTCATGGTAGAGACCGAGGGTGTGACCGAGCTCATGGATGGCTGTCTTCGCAGAGCGTTCCAAGAGTTTCTCGGGTCCATCGCTCCCGAACCGGGCGATCGAGATTACCGCGAACCGATCTCGGATCGTGGCGTGGCCGAACACAAAATTCAACCCGTGATCGAACAGGTCGACGTCCGTCACGGCAAGGACGCGGTCACCCTTCTCGGGCGCCATGGCCTTCTCGAACTCGGTGGCGAGGTATTGGTCCTGGCCATCCCGATTCCTGCGGACGAAGGAGTCCGGCACCGTCTGGGGCGCGGAGAGGGACACCTCGGCCATGTCGTGCAGTTCCTCGCAAAGATACTCGAGCACCTTTGGATTGACGCGTCCGAAGGGCTTGATCGTGAGGTTCATCCCTTCACGACTCCGAGGGGGACCATCCGGGCGACGATCTTGGTCAGGCCCGCACCTTCCGCGACTCGGACGACATCTTCCACGTTCTTGTACGCCCCCGGGGCTTCCTCGACGATCCCGGCACGCGATGCCGCCCTCAGATAGATCCCCCGCTTCTCGAGGGATCGGACGACCTCGTTCGCATCGTACGTTCGAGAAGCAGCCTTTCGGGACATCTGGCGGCCCGCGCCATGGCAGCTCGAACCGAAGGAGCGTTCCATCGCGGTCGGCTGGCCGACGAGGACGAAGGAGCACGTGCCCATGTCCCCCGGGATCAGGACGGGCTGGCCGACGTCTTTGTATTGGGCGGGCGTCTCCGGATGTCCGGCGGGGAAAGCCCGGGTCGCGCCCTTGCGGTGCACGACGACCTTCTGGCGCACGCCGTCCACATGGTGCTCTTCCACCTTCCCGATGTTGTGACAGACGTCGTAGACGATCCCCATGCCGAGGTCATCGGCGGATCGCCGGAGCACATCGGCGAAGGCGTTCCGCACGCCGAACGTAATCAACTGTCGGTTGTTCCACGCGAAGTTCGCGCCGCAACACATGGCCCGCCAATAGTCCTGGCCTTCCTTCGATCCGATCGGAGCGCACGCGAGCTGGAGGTCTGGCAGCTCGATCTTCTCGCGTTTCACGACCCGTTCGCACGCCTCGATGTAGTCGCTCGCGATCTGATGCCCGAAGCCGCGGGAACCGGTGTGGACCATGATGCAGACGGTCCCGACCGAGTCGATCCCAAAGGCCTTCGCCGCCCGGGCGTCGTACACCCGGTCGACCTTCTGAATCTCCACGAAATGGTTTCCCGCCCCCAGGCTCCCGACCTGGTCCTTCCCCCGTGTGATGGCCCGGTCCCCGACGCGGGAGAAGTCGGCGTCGGGCAGGTGGCCCTCGGCCTCGATGTGGTCCACATCCTCCGGCCAGGCGTACCCCTTCTCGACCGACCATGCGACCCCGTCCGTGGCGAGCTTCGCCAGGTCCTGCCGAGACACCTTCACAAGGCCTCCTTCCCCCACGCCGCTCGGGACGTTCTTGAAGCAGGCGTCGGTGAGGGCCCGGAGGTGAGGACGCACGTCCGCCTCTGTCAGGTCCGTCCGGATGAGCCGCACGCCGCAATTGATGTCGTACCCGATCCCGCCCGGAGAGATGACCCCCGCATCGTAATCGAAGGCGGCGACGCCTCCGATCGGGAAACCGTAGCCCCAATGGATGTCCGGCATGGCCATCGCCATCCCCACGATGCCGGGCATGGTCGCCACATTCGCGACTTGCTCCGGAGCCCGGTCTTGCCGGAGCTGGGGGATCATCGGCTGGTCCACGAAGATGAGCCCGCTCGTCCGCATCTGCGGCTTGTAGGACCGTGGGATCTGGAACCGAAACGAGTCCACCTGTTCGAGAGGGCCGTTCCATCCGTCGACCATGGCACCGGGAGGGCCAACTAACGACCGAGCCCACATAAACGTTCTTGCGCCCTCGGGGGAATTCGCAAAGTATATGCTCGACCCTGCCATCGTCTGTCACGGGTTGGGACGAGCTCCGGTGCCGCTCCTCTCGGGCCGCTTTCCGGTGGGCATGGGCGGCCGGGATTCGCAGGCCGAGGACACCCCGGTTGAGGGGGAGGGATCGGGACCTGCGGCTTCGCGAGCGTCCGGGGCTCGTCGCTCCCTTTCTCCGGTTCTCACAAAACGGTTGTAGAGATCTCAGCCGCGTGCCTCGTCGATTGCCACGATCGCTTCCCGAATCAGGCGGGCGGCCAGCAACGCCGTCTGTCCGAAGTCCCAGGCGGGGCTCACTTCGTTCAGGTCCATGCCGACGAGGTGCGGCGCCAGGATGCCGATCAGCTTCTTCACTTGCAGGGGGGAGAGACCGAACGGCTCGGGATTCCCGACGGCCGGTGCGTACGAGGGATCGATGCCGTCCATGTCGACCGTGAGGTAAATCCGGTCGCGGTCAACCTCCTTCAGCGCGCGCTCGGCACCCGCGGCGATGCCGCGCTCATGGATGTCGAACACGCTCACGTACGTGAGGCCGAGCCGCTCCAGGTCCTCCCGTTCTTCCCGGCTGTACGACCGGACGCCCAGGTATACGACATGCTCCACGCCGACGTGGTCCGCGATCCGGCGGGCGCTGCAGGCGTGCGACCACGGATCGTCCAGGTAGGACTCTCGGAAGTCCAGATGGGCGTCGATCCCGATCACGCCGACGTCCCTCGGGAAGGCACGGACGACCGCGGGCGCGAGGCTGTGCTCCCCGCCGATCACGATCGGAATCTTTCCTGCGCCGACGACGTCGGAGGCCATCTTGGTGACGCCGCCCACCATCTCTGTTGTCGGTCCGAAGGCGGGCGTGTCGCCGAGGTCGGCCACGGGGACCTCGAGCAGGTCTCTCTGGTGGTCCATCATGAAGGTCTCGAAGTTGTACGAGGCCTCGCGGATCGCCCGAGGCGCGAATCGGGAGCCGCCGCGGAACGAGCAGGTGCGATCGTACGGAACGCCGAACAAGGCGATGCGGGCCGCGTCGTATCTCGCGACGGCGTCCGCGAAACGAGGCGCGGCCATCCGCGAGCGGAATCGCATGGGCTTATTTGAGGACGAGCCCGGTCATTGCCAGGTCAACTTCCGGCGGCCCAGGGCTTCCATGTACATGACTTCCTGGCCGGGCTGGAGCTTGCCCTGCAATTCCTCCGGCACGGGAAGTTCGAACGTCTGGTAGGTCGCGAGGTCCATGAGTTGCGCGACGTTCCCGTGCATCGAAAGAACTTGCGCCTTCCCCTTGTCAATCATCGGGATACGGACCTTGTGGGTGACGGGATGGACGACCGATCGCTTCTGACCGTCGAAGAGGCCGACCACTTCGAGTCGGGCTTTCGCCTCGCCGTGTTTCCCCGGCTTCGACATTTGGATGCTGATGATCCGGCAAGGTTCGTCGTCGATGACCACGTACCGGTTCACCTTTAGCTCCCGAATCTCCGCCTGTTCCCACGACATCGCGATTCTCCTGCAGCGATAATGCCGGGTCCTTAAAATGTTTCCTTACTGACGCCGACCTTTCTTGGACCGGCGTTTGTTTCGCGTTCGATGACCGGTCGTCCGGGCCGGTCGTTCCGACTTCCGACGACGGATTTCAATGACGGCGGAGTCGAGGCTGCGAAGGAGATCCGGCGCGATTCGTCGTTTCGTATATGCGTCAGCGCGCGCCGCCATCGCGATGCGTCCGGCGAGGGCACGGGCGATGGCACCGCGCTGCCACGTGGGCGCGCGATGGACGAGGGGATGCTGGAAGAGTACTCCGTGCTTCGGAGGTCGTGAGCCGGTCCGGAGATGTCGGAACAAGGCGCGCTCCGCGCCGAGAAGCTGCACGGTCCCCGCCGGAGCGCGGGCCAGGTCTTCGACGCTCCCCGCGAGCGTCACGAGTCGCGCGGCGATGATGGGCCCGGTGAGCTCCGAGACGTTCGGGGCCAGCTCTCGGACGGAGCGTTCCACGTACGCCTCGACCAACTTCCGTTCTCCCGCGACGTGCTTCGCGAGTCCCGCGAACGACTTCAATTCTTCCTCCTCGCGGTCGCCGAGTTCCGCACCGACGCTCTCTGCGGGAGCGATCGGCATCCGCTCACGGCGCCCATGGAGCGCAACGAGATCGATGTACGTCCCAGCGTCCACCATGGGCGCGAGTTCGGGGAAATGGAGGCCGTACCATTCGCGCAGGCGTTCGACGATCGCGTTCTCCTGTTCCTGGATTTCATCGAGCGCGCCCACCGCTTGGCGGAGATGGTCTTCCGGCCCGACCGCCTTCCGCATCCGGACCTTAGCGAGGAGGACCATCGCATCATGGAGGAGGTCGCGGCCGTAGCCGAACGCCTCCGGATCGAGGAAAGGGGCCGCCTCCCGAGTGAGGTTGCCACCCGCGCGTTCGAGGCGCGGTTCCAGGACGAAGACGTCATCCGTCAGGGTCATGAGCTCCCGCTCTTCCGCGAGGACCTTCCAGTCGTCTACGAGGGCGAGGCGCTCCGCGAGTGGCTCCGCCGCTTTCGGAAAGAGTCGCTGCTCGACGACCTTGCCCTCGTCCAGGAGGAAGGAGCCGAACCAAGTCGTCAGGAGCAACACGAGGGCGCGAAGGGGATGATTCCGTAAAAGTGTATGCGATCAGCGGGACTTCTTCGCGGTCCCTTTCTTTCGCGGCGTCGCCGGTTTGTTCAGCAGCCCTAGCTGGGACGGTTTTCGGATCCCGAACTCCGTGATGATCCCGGTAATGTACTTGGCCGGCGTGACGTCGAAGGCGGGGTTTCTCGCGGGGCTCTCTTTGGGAGCGATCGGCTGTCCGTCCAGATGAAGGACCTCCTGCGGCGACCGTTCCTCAATCGGAATCTTCGCCCCGGTGGCAAGGGTGAAGTCAATTGTGCTCGTCGGTGCCGCGACGTAGAACGGGACGTCGTTCTCTCGGGCAACGACCGCCTTTCCGTAGGTGCCAATCTTGTTTGCTGTGTCTCCGTTTGCAGCGATGCGATCCGCGCCGACCAGGACGAGGTCGACTTCTCCCCGGCCGAGGAAGTGACCGGCCGCCCCATCCGTGATGATCGCATGGTCGATTCCTTCCTGCAGGAGTTCCCACGACGTGAGCCGCGCACCCTGTAACCGGGGACGGGTTTCATCGACATACACGAAGAAACGCCGGCCCTGCTCTTTGGCGGCTCGCATCGGCGCCATGACCGTCCCATAGTCCACTGCCGCCAGGGCCCCGGCGTTGCAGTGCGTCAGGATCCGCGTCCCGTTCCGGATGAGCTTGGCCCCGTGTTTCCCGATGTTCCGGCAGCGGTCGATGTCTTCCTGAGCGTACCGATCGGCGGCGGCGACCAAGTCGGTTCCGTTCGCGGAAGCCTTCGTCATGTAGTCGATCGCGACGAACAGGTCCTGTCCGGTCGGCCGTGTCTTCCGGAACCGATCACCGACCGCCTTCAGGTCGAGCCCTTGAAGGCCTGCTTGGGCCATCCCGTAGGCGGCCGTCGCACCGATCGCCGGTGCGCCACGGACTACCATGTCCTCGATTGCGACCGCGACGTCCTCAGCGTTCTTCGCCTCGTAGATTCGGAGATCGAACGGAAGGTACCGCTGGTCGATCAGCTTCACCATGCCGTCCTCGAGCCAAACCGTCCTCAGCTCCCGCACCGTGCCGTCGAGGGTGACGTGCACGAGGCCCCTCCTACGCCCGCCGGAGCGAAGAAAGAAGGCTCGAAAGTCCCGGTCGTCCCAGCTCCCGTTTCATCTCCCGGGTAAGAGAATCGTAGTACGCGACCTGCTGTTCGACCTTCACGAGCTCGTCGTCCAGGCGACGGCGTTCGTCGTCCACGCTCCGAAGCGCCTCGATGAGGCGTCGTTCGCGTTGTCGCCACCGCTCGATCTCGCGTTGCGTGGCCTGAGGCCCTGCCAGCGGCATCCTACCGCCCCGGTCCAATCGATGGAATCGTGGTGCCGGCCCGGGCCCCCAATTGCAGGTCGATGAGGACGCGGCCGTACTGGACGATCTTGTTCCTCACGCCGTCCAGCTCCTTCTTCAGCAACGAGCGGCGCCGATCGAGCTGCCGGATCCGGTCGCGGATCCGTTTGCGGCGCTCGCGCCATTTCTTCTGTTCTTCCAAGGCAAGGAGGACACCGGAGGGGTCCATGGAGGCGTTTCTCATCAGATGGTCAGGACTATTTAACCGTGCTGTCGCCGCTGTCATTCCTCTTTGATCTGAGCACTGGGAATCACGTACTTGAAAAGATCGAAGAGATTCATCGCCTGGTTCACGAAGTCCCGGGCGATCCCATCTCCCGTGTCGAGTCCGAACACGAGTTCCAGGTCGTCGACCTTCCACACGCTCACCAAATTCGCAACGGTGCGCTGCGTCCCCGCCTCGCTCACGCGGAGTTTGCCAATCAGGTTCTCACCCTCCCGGGTCGTGGAGAGGGAGACCAAGAAACCGCGCCCTTGCAGCTGCTTTTTCGCGATCGTTGTCATTTCTGATTTGTCCTCCTTTGCCATCGAGGGTGCCTCCTGCGGAGCTATTCCGACCATCGGTAATAAAGGCTGTGAGAAGGGGCCGGGACGCGTCCGCCACGATGGAAATTTATACCGCGGGGTGCGTTGCGCAGCCGTCGGGCTCGTGGTCTAGCGGTTATGACATCGCTCTCACACAGCGAAGGTCACCGGTTCGAATCCGGTCGAGCCCATTGTTCCTCCCGGTCGCGGACGCCGGACCGGACCGCGAGACCAACGCGATCAATGTGCGACCGTCGCGGTGAGAGCCGCGACAAGCACCGCCACCAAGGCGAGGCCGGCGAGCGGAATCAGGGCGAGCCACCGAGGCTCATATCGAAGATGCATGTAATATGCGACGACGAGGCTCGCTTTGATCGTCGACATGATCACGAGAAGGACGATTCGGAAGGTATGTTCGAGGACGGGGAAGTAACCGGGCGTGGTGATTGCGATTTCGAGTCCGGTGACCACAAAGAGTACCGCGAAGACCGGGATGTACGGTCGACGCCGAATCGTCTCGCCGATCGCAGGGGCCTGTTTCGCTACGGCCGTTTCTGCCAGGTGTCGTCACCTCAGACCAGATAGACGATCGTGAAGAGGAAGATCCACACGACGTCGACAAAGTGCCAATAGAGGCCGACGAGTTCGATGGCCTCGTGATTCTCCTTCGTGAATCCGCCCTTGAACGCCTTCCTCGTGACGTACGCCAGGGCGAGGACGCCCGCGGTCACGTGGGATCCATGGACGCCGGTCTGGGCATAGAACGCGGGACCGTACAGCGGGTTGACCCCGGACCCAAGCGGCGCATGGGTGAAGGTGAGGCCCTCCCCGAAATACAGGTGCTGGTACTCGAAGGCCTGGATGCTAAGGAACGTGATTCCGAGGAGAAGCGTCGCGAGGAGGTAGAACCGGTGCTTCACTTTGTCGTCGCGCTCGATCGCGGCGAGCGCCTCGACCATCGTCAGGCTGCTGCAGATGAGAATGAACGTATTCAACCCGGTTAGGGGCACGTTCAGGATCTGGCCCGGGGTCGCCCACGGACCTTGGAACGTGGCCAAGCCCGGCGTCCCGGTCCTCAGGCGCAAGGTGAAGGACGAGCCGATGATCGCCGAGAAGAACATGATTTCCGTCGCGAGGAACAACCAGGTGCCCAGCTTCCGCGCGCTGACCCGCGGGAACCGGGATTCGACCGATGTCGCGAGCCCGTAAAAGGCGCTCGACGGCTCCTGCATGTCCTGATGGATCCATCCGCCGGCACCGCCGCCGAAGATCACCACGCCGACGAGAAGCATCGGAACGCTTGCGGACACGATGCCGACATAACCGACGCCCATGCCGACCGCGATGATGACGGGCCAGGGGCTCCCGTGATGTTCCTCTTCTTCCCCGGCGGGCTCCGGATGCGCCATCCGCCTCGTTCCGCCGTCGTGGATAAGCCGGGCCGCTATAACATCTTCGGTTTCCCATCCGAATGAAGTTCAGTTCGGACGGAACACCCAGGGATCATGGGCGAGGCTCAGGAACAAGTCGCGGGATTTCGACCACTCGATGAGCCAGTTCGGGACGGGAATTCGAGGCCCCTCGGGACGAAATCGCATGGGAAATGCGTTCTTCGCGAGGGGGATAAAAGCATCGACGCTCGTGCTGATTCCAATTCCCAGGAGATAGAACGCACCCTCCGTCGAAACGGATCGGGACAGCGGCGTTCCGCCGATGCTTGTCAATGCCGCGACGGCCGCGATTCCGAACATTGGTTGGTATGCACCGACGAAACGGCTTATAGTCGAGGCTCGAATGGAGGAGTCGTCCTGGATTTCGATGCCCGATGTTCGAAGGATGAAGACGAAGCTCGTCCTCATGGGCGAGGGCGGAGTCGGCAAGACCTCTCTCGTCCGGCGGTTCGTCCTCAATGAGTATCAAGACACATACCTGCATACCGTCGGAACGCGGGTGAACAAGATCGAACTGACGATCCCCCACGGGGCGGACACGGAAGTCCAGATGGACATGGCGATCTTCGACATCATGGGTCAGAAGGGATTCCGCGATCTCGTCCGCGAAACGTATTACCACGGGGCGCAGGCCCTCATGGCGGTTTGCGATCTTACCCAAAAGGACAGCCTCTCCGCCCTGGACGATTGGATTCCCCGGGCCCTCGAGATTACAGGGGATGTACCCTTGTATCTGGTCGTGAACAAGAAGGACTTGGAAGCCCAGAGAGCCATCTCGGACGAGGAGATTCGCCAGGCCGCGGAAACCTTCGCCGCACCGTATGTCCTGACATCGGCTCTGACGGGCGAGTTCGTCGAGGACGCGTTCAATGCCCTCGCCATCGAAATGGTCACTCGGGCGTTTCGTCAAGAGGACACGCGAGCGGCGGAGCGCGGCTTGCGTCAGAAGGCTCTCGTCCTTCTGGACAAACGCGGTTCGATCGGGTTGAAGAAACAGCAGTTCTTCGAGATCCTGCGCGGCGTGAAGGTCGACGAGCTCCAGGCGGAGCTCGACCGCCTCGAGCGGGAGGGCCTGGTAACGATCCTCTGGTACGGTGCGTCCGATTTTGCCGTGACAATCACCCCGCGCGGCGTGAAAGCGGTGAAGCAGTCCTCCGCATGGGAGGAGTGATTCGACGAAGAGGGGGACCGGGCCACGAAGAAGGTGCAGCTGGAGCGAATCCTGCAGTCGTTGGAGCCGGTGAAGATTCCGTCCCCATCGGCGGAACAATATCCGACGCCCGCCGCGATCGCGGCCGAGGTGATCCAATTTGCTCTCGGTCGGAGCGACATCGCAGGTCGCTCCGTCGTAGACTTGGGCTGCGGGAACGGCGTCCTCGCGATCGCCGCGAAACTGTCGGGGGCAGCCCGCGTTCTGGGTGTTGACGCGGATCCCGAATCCGTCGAAGTCTCCCGCCGCAACGCCGAACGCTCGGAGGTCGAGGTCGAGTGGGAGGTCGCCGACGTAAGCAGAGTGCACGAACCGTTCGACACGGTGTTGATGAATCCCCCCTTTGGCGCCCAAACCCGCCACGCGGACCGTCCGTTCATCGATGCCGCGATGGACTTGGGGAAGGTGGTGTACATGTTTCTGAATGCGCCGTCCGAGCCGTTCGTGGAGCGGAGGATCGAGACGACGGGAAGCCGCATCACCGACCGACTCGAATATAGGTTCCCGATTCCGCATTTGTTTTCGTTCCATCGGCAAGACGTT
>Ga0209469_1000044_pt1 | contig 69451 bp, 66 predicted proteins | sample GraSoiAngelo_123_FD_185880 | JGI IMG/M metagenome (GOLD analysis project Ga0209469, IMG submission 185880) | Grasslands soil microbial communities from the Angelo Coastal Reserve, California, USA - 14_0927_02_40cm (SPAdes) (version 2) | ecosystem: Environmental > Terrestrial > Soil > Grasslands ... | reverse complement strand
TAATGCCGGACCGCGAGGGCGTCGAGGGAAAGCTGGTAAGCATAGTCAACGAGACCGCGGAGAAGAACGGCAAGGTCCTCATCCCGGTCCCGGCAGTCGGACGCGCCCAAGAAATCATGCTCGTCCTAGACGCGTACATGAAGAATGGCGCTCTAAGAGAGTTGCCGATCTACATTGAGGGAATGGTAAACGAGGCCACAGCGATCCATACTGCATTCCCAGAATACCTCGTGCGCGATATCAAGGAACAGATCCTCCACCAAGACCTGAACCCGTTCCAGTCAGAATACTTCCATCCAGTCACCCACCCGGGCGACAGAGACGAGATTGTGGCAGGAGGACCCTGCGTAATCATCGCGACATCTGGAATGATGGAAGGGGGTCCGGCCATCGACTACTTCAGGAGACTTGCGCCAGACCCGCGAAACACCCTAGCATACGTGAGCTACCAGGTAGAGGGAACCCTCGGCAACAGGATCAAAAACGGGCTCAAAGAAGTCTCCCTGTTCGGTCCAGACGGGAAGATGGAGATGGTGAAGTGCAATATGCGCGTAGAGTCCATCGAGGGATTCTCTGGCCATTCAGACCGCAACCAGCTCTTGGGTTTCATTAAGCGAATGATGCCGAAGCCGACGAGGATCATAGTCAACCACGGCGAGAGGAGAAAATCTGAACTCTTCGCTCAGAATGTGAACCGAATATTCGGAATAAAGACCGTCGTGCCTGATGTTCTGGAATCCTTGAGACTGCGCTAGCCAGTACCGGGCAGAGTTTCCTCCCGGAAGGAGACCGCAGGGATCGAAGCCTCAGCGGCGGCCGTCTCTCGCCGCCAGATCCTCACTCCTGGTGGAGTGATGACTATCCGTTCCTCGCCCAGCCGGGCAATGTCGCCGCCGATCGACTTGACGTGATCGGTAAGCTCAGTTATAGCCAGCTTCGTCTCGTCGACGCTCTTCTTAGCCAGCGGTGTTATCCTGACGATGAGAATGTTCCCGGTACCGATCTCTGTCTTGATCGCTTCCACATCATGCAGTTCCTGCAGAGGAAGCGCTTTCACGTAGAGGGGAGAGTGCGCCATATTGAAGCATCAAATCAAGAGGGGAAACAATACTTTTGTTAGAGCCGACGGCCGATCCGACTTTAAAGATTTGCCTGACCGAATTTCGAATAAACCATAAGCGGCTAGCTCATCGCTGTGCGAGAGGCTTTACAATCTCCCATATCAAATCGCCTACATAGTGAAGGTTTGCTATCACCTTTCCCTTCCTAACCGATGAAAGCTTTTCCGAGTCGTAAAGCGACATTCCCACCGCGAGCGACTTGCCGTGCTTCTCGTCAACGACAACAACAAGCTCCTTCTCACCAAAACTTCCCTGAACACCCCTCACCCCCGGCGCCATCACATCCGCCCCACCCGTAACATGTGTCACCGCGCCCATGTCCACCGTCACACGGGGCATTTTCTCCAATGCGATAGCGTTCGTGAGAACTGGGACGAGCTGTCCGTCTCTCTTGAAGGCGACAGGATTCCCATCGACTAAGATAACCTCCGAGTTCTTCACAAGCTCTGTCTCCACTCTAGACTTGTGCGAGAGTTGTTCAAGTCCTGGAATTTTGTTGAGCGCTTCAACCAATGGCTTAGCGTCTCGATCCTTCAGAATTATTCTGCCAGGCAAGTCGAAGACCCGTGCTAGGCTAATCTTTAAAAAGCGTACCGAGCCCGGGTCCCTCACCTGCCCAGTTGAACACTGAATGTCTGATGTCGCAGCAAAGATTTTCGAAGAAAGCCTAAACAAAGTCGTCCTCGTCCAGCTCAAAGGAGGCCGCAGCGTCAGAGGACGACTCTACAGCTTCGACCAGCACATGAACCTTGTGCTAGAGGAAGCCGAAGACGTCACGAATACTGATGCGACAAAAAAACTCGGCACCATAATCGTGCGAGGAGACAACGTGGTCCTGGTGTCACCCCCACCCAAAAGGTGACCTTCCTGTTTCTATACGGTGATGAATGGTCTGCCCTCTTGAGTCATCCGGTTTAGTCGAAGCATGTAGTTCTGGTCGATTGGACTCAGATTTCTACAAAGGTTAATTAGAATCTGCTTTCGACCGGCCAAGAAAGCCACCGTGAAACCCGTTGATTCGAGGCCTTTTGTGTCTGATCGTCATCATTATTGCTTCCGCGCTCGGTGGCGCGATCCTCCAGTCACACTATACTAGCGACTCAACTGTAGGGACCCCGTCTTCTGTACATGCATCTCTAGATCCTCTAAACAACACGGGTTCACCGTACGCATTCAACTACAGCTACTCCCAAGCGAACCTGTACACGAATTCAGGCAATCCACCGAACATATTCCCATTACCCAATTCTACAGCGGGGACCCAGCTCAGATGGCTGAATACGGTAGTTGAAACGAAAACCAATACCACGATTCCCACCAGTGGATTCCGCTTCAACATCACCGCGGCCAACCTACCCACTGCCAAGCAAGATGTCAATTGGACGCTGACAGTGCCTCAGTTTAACTGCAAGGGCTGCACCGGTGTTAGCGTTAATTTCATCTTCTTCGGAAACGTTACAAAGGGGACAAACGCTACCTACACACTCTATCCTCTTTCACCTCCCAATAGCACGAAGATAGCCTCGCAATCTTTTACTGCACTTGGACAGTTCCCTTCGAGTACAAGCGTCAGTTGTCCAGAAACTATCTGTATAGACGTGACGAAATATACAGGATACAATCTCACTCTCTCTTTCAGATTTGCCTGGAACGGTACTAACGCTTCTGGAATGTCCGCGGATGTTGGAGAAATAGTAGTCGCCTCCATTGGAGGCATTTTTCCATCCTCAAACAATTTAATGCAACAGGATCCAACGAATCCCAGCCGGATAATACATACGGCAGAACTGTCTATGGTCAATTACGACAATACTCTGAATACCACAATTCATCCGGGAAATACGAACGTCACCCGTCTTTGGTGGCACATGGAGGTGATCAGCATCTACTATCCAGCGGGGTATAGCCTTACGCGTGTCAACTTCAATAGCACCCAAATATTCCCCAACTTTACTCCCAACCCGAATGAGGTCCCGTTCGATAGAGAAAACTGCGTCCCTGGCACAAGTTGTTCGCAATCTCTCATTGCTCTAAACATGACGGACTTCTATAGCACAGTTCACAATTCCAACATCACAATCACTTCAAATACATCGAACTCGATATCTCAGCTTAGCACTCTGTCCGGGGGAGTGGCGACTCAATTTTTTACTTCGGGTGACGAGATCAGCGTCAAGGTCGTGAACAAACCATCAATAACGAATGCGCCAATATCACTACAAACCGGCACGTTGACGATAACCTTTCCCTCCGCTCTTTCTATCCAGCCGACCCCAATAACAACGGCCGCAGGTGGAGTCTACAACTTCACACTTCCGTCCAGCTGCGGGTTCTCTAGTCAACTGTGCGCAACTAGCTGGAGCTTCTCCGCCGTCTTCAAAAGTCCTTACGACCTCGGCAACGCGACAGGCTCATTCAGAATTGATTCCTTGCACGTATCCTTCACAGATAGAACAGGAGGTAACAATGCTCTCAGCGTTAAAGGACAGCTTACATACGGTAACGGCACGCCAGCGTCCGGCGTTAACGCAACACTCTTCGCCATCGATAGGGGTACGCCGATCAATAGGCCTGTGACGAGCAACCAGAAGACTACCTCGACAACCAGTCTATATATCTCAAACGTAACCGTTGTAAACGGAGTCTTCACCCAAGACCAACCACTCATCATTCTGTTCACGGTCGTCAACCCTGACCCGTCGAAACCATACAATGCTACTCTAACAATCGAGCATGAGTGGCCTGGCCCTCAGCCTCACAACATGAGTGTGACATTCTCGCTCCATCCTGGAGACCCCCTCAACGACCTGCCCTTCAATGCTATTGGACCGCAGACCTACAGAGCCTCCATACTGTTCACTGGCGAGGGAGTTAAGGTGACACTTACGAACCTCAGGACCTCCCCCAACTTCGAAACGCAGACAATGGGCCCCGGTACAAGCCCGGTACTGCCGAACAGACCACACGCCGGCCTCTTCAACATTACCATAACAGGCAAGATCAATGCTACGGAATCGCCCTCCAGCTTTATTCTCTCAAAGCCGTATGCTTACGTGGGCTCCTCACTTGTCCCAAGCAGGTATCTAGCCGCCTCCGACCTGATCAAGACCGGTTCGAACGGAAACTTCTCCGCTGCGATAAGTTCTGACTCCCTCCTCGGAGCCAAGAATATGACTGTACTCTTGCTCGCGAGAGACGCGACGGGAATTGGTCTGGTAAACAACCTGTCTATAATAGGACTATCAGACTCGACCGTCCTCGTCTCAACAACAGAATCGATTGGAACAGTCGCAAAAGACCAGACAGTCACGGCCAGACTCCACCTAAGAAACAACTCCACCAAAATCACGGAGGTGATCACAGTCAACCTCATCCTCCAAGGCAACGGAATGCCACCACAAACAAAGGCAACGAAACCAGTCACCATCTCTCCCGGAGATAGCCAAACAGTGACACTAGCATTTCCCGCCCCCTCGACGATCGGATCATACACGCTTACGTTTTCATCACCAGAATATGGAGGACCGTTGACAAGCCAGACACTCCAAGTTGCAATCCTGCAAAGCAATCTCCAAATTCTGATCCCTGCGGCTATAGGAGTAGTCGCTGCTATAATCGTCCTGGGCGTTTACCTCATCAGAGGGAGACCCGCAGAAGAAGCTGAAGAAAAAACAAAGACAAAACCCGCCGCCGGTGGCACCAAGACCAGACCGGCGCCAGCGAACCCACCGTCCAAATCCTTAACTCGAACCCGAGGGACAGAAGAGTAAGTCGAGCAGAAAATGGAGGCTGGTCCCGCGGAAGCAATACAGGAGAACCCGCCACAAGAGGCCGCTCCACGGCAGAGAAATCCAGGAGGCCTATTCTACGAGTGCATAAACTGCGGATCGAAAATCTCCGCAGACCAGCTAGCGATGACTCCTGAGATCAAATGCCCGTTCTGCGGCTACAGAATCCTAAGAAAGGTCAGACCTCCGATAGTGAAACATGTAAAGGCCCGTTAGACAGGGAGCATCCGACAAAGCACCATCCCTACTCAATCAAAGCAATATAGTGATTCTCTTAGACGGTCGAACGGTGACCGAGGCGGTTGCGCATCTGACCTCTGAGCTGAAAGACCGTTACAGGCTACTCTCGGAGATCGCCCGCCGCAGAGGCTTCTTCTGGGGATCGTTCGAAATATATGGGGGCCTAAGCGGATTCCTAGACCTGGGCCCATTGGGCACAGGGCTCAAGCGCGAAATCGAGGATACTTGGCGAGAGTTCTTCATCAGACGCCACGGATTTGTGGAGATATCGACCCCGATCATAACTCCTCACCGAGTTCTCGAGGCCTCAGGGCATGTAGAGAACTTCAAAGACCCAATGACCGAGTGCACCAACTGCCACAGAAGGTTCAGAGCCGACCAACTCATCAAAGAGGCTACCGCGGAAGAGACAGAGGGTCTAAACCTAGACCAGCTGGCCAGTCTCTTGGCCAAGGTCAAATGCCCCGAGTGCGGAGGGATACTCGGCAGTCCCCAATACTTCCTTACCATGTTCAAGACCAGCATCGGTCCGTACGGAGAGGATCCAGCCTACGGCAGACCCGAGGCCGCCCAAGGAATATTCGTGGACTTCCATCGAGTCTACGAAGTGATGAGGGAGAAGATTCCCATCGGCATCGCTCAGGTCGGCACAGTGCTAAGGAACGAGATCTCGCCCCGACAGGGACCGATACGACTTCGCGAGTTCACCATAATGGATTTCGAACTATTCTTCGACCCCGACAACCCTGAATGCCCGTACCTCGACGAGGTGAAAGAAGACCAACTGTCAATCGTGACCGAGAAGAACAGAACCGGTGGAAACGCTGAGGCATCACAGATATCAACTGGACGCGCGGTAGAGCAGGGCACCATCAAGTCATCATGGGCCGCCTATTTCATGGCCCTGTCGAAACGCTTCCTATCACAGCTTGGAATTAAAACACAGCATCAACGGTTTTTTGAGAAACTCCCGTCGGAGCGGGCTCATTACTCGGCCCAGACATTTGACCATGAGGTCAAGCTAGACAGATGGGGCTGGGTCGAAGTCGCGGGCTTCGCATACAGAACAGACTACGACATCAGGAAGCATATGCAGGCAACTGGAGTGGACCTCAGAGTGTTCAAACCCTACGACTCGCCCATTGAAAAAACGATTCGAGTTGTAAGACCGAATCATGACAAGATACGAAAACGATTCGGCACGGAGGCGGGAAGGATCATCAGCCTCTTGGCACGAGAGGATTTGGCCCGGACCCTACAGGAGAAGAAACCGGGCGAGAAGGTCAGAATCGACGGGTATGAGGTTCCAGCCGAGTTCCTAGAAACCAGAGAAGAGAAAGTGAAGGAGACGGGTGTGAGGTTCATCCCCCACGTTGTCGAACCCAGTTTCGGCGTGGAGAGACTCGTCTACTCCACCATGGAGCACAATCTCAGGATGAGGGAAGACAGACTGATTCTAAGCCTGCCGTTCAGGCTCGCCCCAATACAAGCGTCGGTATATCCCCTCGTCAACAAGGATGGTCTTGTGGAGAGGGCCAGAAGCGTCTACGATAGTCTTGCCCAGGAAGGCCTCCGAGTCGAGTATGACGATTCCGGGTCCATCGGACGAAGGTATGCGCGTGCAGACGAGGCGGGAATTCCCCTCGGTATCACAATAGACTATGACACGATGAAGGATGATACAGTAACACTGAGAGATCGGGACACTTGGGCCCAAATAAGGACCCGCGTCGCCCAGCTTGAAGAGACCATCCACAGGATCGTCAACAAGGGCTTTCCAACAGTCCAAGAATGAGCATCGCAACTAGTTTTTTATGGTGAAGCCGCCATCTCTCCGGATTAGATCGACCCGTGTCAACAATGACCTTTCCCGTAGAAACCGAGGCTAGCATTAGACGCAGGATTCTCGACATTTGTCGGGAACAGACGAGAAACATCGTCGAGATTACCCGTGAACTCGCACTGATGACCGACAGTGTCGGAGAAAACAAGGGAAAGGACGCCAAAGACCACTACCAGAACATGGTCAAGATACTGGACGAGTTCGAAGGAACCAAGAAGAAGCTACTTGAGGAAGTTGCCTCCTTCGGAGCTCTGCTGAACAACAGAGAGGATTTCATCCGTCTCATCTTCAGGATCGGCGAAGTGGCCGACTATGCTCAGGGAATAGGCTACAGGCTTACGGCGGTAGTTGACAGAAGTTGGAAGGTCGATAAGAGATACACAAAGCGCCTCTCCGAGCTCATTGGACTTGTCCTGGAGGAGATGTCCAAGATTCGCGAAACCATGATGTCCCTCGGTTTCAACCCGACTAAGGCTATGGATCTCTCAAGGGGAGTCGAAGAGACAGAGAAGAAAGTGGACGCAGCGTATCGATCTCTGGACCTAGAGGTTCTCGACGAGAAGATCCCGCTTCGAACTCTCCTCCTGATTCGAGATCTGAGTGCTCATATGGAGAACATGGCAGATCTTGGAGTGGACGTCGTAGATCTCATTCGGGTCATAGCCCTCACCGCCTAACACAGACCATGAAGGACACCTCAGCCCTCGGCCAAGCCGAACTCATCGGTACGAGGCTCATCGTCTGGGACCATAAGGCAGGTCTCGGAATCTATCGCTCAGGATTCTTCGGGAAGCCTGTCGGGATTCCAAAACCTAAACCAGATCAGGATTTCGAAGTGCCGCTCCTCCTCGACCTGATGGAAGGCCTCTACCTGCTCGAACACAAACGCATTGGAGTCGTAGACGGACGAACAAAGAAACCCGTGGGCAAGGGAGTCCTTTTGGACGCGGCCAGAGAGACTTATCGGGGATTCAGCGCCGCCTACCAAGTCTACAAGGACCTCCGCGAGAAGGGCTATGTTGTGACTCCGGGGATCAAGTTTGGAGCCGACTTTGCTGTCTACGAACATGGACCAGGCATTGATCATGCACCCTTCATAGTCTCCGTCGAGACACCCGATTCGATAATGGGTCCGTTCGAGGTGGTGAGGGCGGGGAGGCTCGCGACGACTGTGAGAAAACACTTCATCTTGGCCATCCCTGACACGAAATCGGGAAAGATTCGGTATCTGGTCTTCCAGTGGTTCAAGGCCTAGTGTAATAGGTGGGCGATGCTTCGAACTTGCGCCTAGACTCCTATATTGTCAGTTCTTCGAGACCTCGCGGATAATGGGTGATGAGGTCCATTCCCTTTCCTGTTATCTCGATCGTATCTGAATGCCGAAAGCCGGCGTAGCCCGGGACATACAAGCCTGGTTCGCAGGAGAACACCATTCCCTGCCGCATGATGGTACGGTCCCCTGGGTCGAGCCAAGGCGGTTCATGTCCATCCAATCCTATCCCATGGCCGGTATGGTGTCGAATGGCCTCAGCCAGACCTGAAGCTTCGATAGACTGCCTGGCGACATCGTCAACTTTGCTGCATGCTATTCCTGGCCGGAATTCGTGGAGCGCGGCATCCTGTGCCTTCAGCATGGCCGTGAAATATCTTACAACCTTGGAGCCAGGCTTTCCGACGATGACGGTTCGTTCCAGCTCGCTCGTGTAACCTCCCACCTCTACTCCTGCCTCGCTAACGAGGACGTCGCCCCTCCGGATCTTCTCCTTTGAATAGACTGCATGAGGTATTGCCGAGCCTCTTCCTACCTGTCCCCGGAATCCCACAACAACGGGGGACAGCGCAATCTTGAATTGGACATAGCGTTGCCCCAGCCTCTTCAACATCCTCGCTAGTGCCTCGTGGCTTGACCTTACGGCGATCAGCGCATCGTGCACTCCGGAACGGACATTCTCAAGCAGAATATCATGGGCGACCTCGCACCATCGCGCGCTCTCCCTCAAGAGTCGAATCTCCTGCTTGGATTTTACAAGTCTCATACTGTCTACAATGTCCCGTCCGTCCACGAACCTTGCCTTTGACATTAGGTCGCGTAGACTAGGGCCTCGGTAACCAAATCCTCCAGCCGCGCCATCGAACGAGTCCGTTGCGATCACTGACGATCCGAGTCCTCTCTCAGCCATCTGTCTCGCGAAGATTCGGATAGGGTGCGCCTTCCCGGGATAGTCTGGGTAGGTGTACACCTCGTCTGCAAGAGTGCACTCTCCTCTGATGTGGTCGTATTCTAGCTGAGGGGCCATGAAGAATAGCGGCTCATCCATAGGGATGACAAGGGCCAGAGGCCGTTCGGTCGATATGTAAGAGAAACCAGTCGTGTACATGATCCGCGTTGGATTGGTTAGGTAGAGCGCTCCGATCCGGCTTCCCCGCATCTCGCCCCGAATCTTTTCTATCCGGGTCTTGTGTTCCGCTTCGCTTATCCTAAGATCCTTTAATGACATGGATTCTACCCCATAGTTTTCGACCCTGTTAATAATCCATGATACGAAAATCGGAGTGAAAAAGAAAAGAGTGGGTGAGGAGAGTTTCTCTGCCCACTATTCGATCTGTATCTGCTTGGCCTTGTTCCCGGGGCTCTTGCGTCTGAGGATTAGTTCCAGTACGCCGTTCTTGTAGCTGGCTTTTGACGTGTCTGGATCGACCTCGACTGGCAACTCTAGCGACTTGTAGTACCGGTGCTTGTCTGTGTCTACTTTCAGCACGAGGTTTCGTCCATCACATTCGAGAGCAATGTCCGACTTTTCGACGCCCGGGAGCTCCGCCACCACCTTTACGTTGTCTGACTGCACGATCGTGTCTACTAGTGGTTCCCGATCCTCCTTTACGTCCAGGCTTGGCTTGGACATGCCGAATGGGCCTCCGCGGATTGAGGGTTTGACGTTGCCGAATTCTCTGATGACTGGCTTGCCGTCGGGGCCTTGGCTGAACGAGTAGCCGTAGACGAAGGGTCCCATTTCCTTCACGGTTCCTCCACCGGGAATTTTTCTCTCTCTGATTAGGTCCTTCGGTAGCTCCATTCCGCGGAACATTTCTTCGAAGCTGCGTTCGAAATCGTCGAACCAGTTGCTTGTCGGGATTCTCCAGCGTCTCTTGAACCATTCTGGGAATAATTCATCGTCTTCCAATCGATTTCACCTCCTCGTTTCTGTGATCATATAGGGTCCTGCGGGCTCTTTCGAGAAAGGCTATGAAATCGGCGAGCATAGTCTTCCCGAGCTGGCTGAGTTCGTAGGTTCCCTCGGCGGGCTCGTCGACTAGCCCTGCTTCCGACAATGTTGCAAGGTTGTGATAGACCAGCTTTGGGTTGATCCTGGCTCTGAAGTCTCTCTTTAGAGCTGACTTGTGCAATAGTGGGGTCAGCATTCTCATCCGAGTCTCGTTTACAAGCAGCTCTACGGTGTGCAGAGTCTGCTGGAGGGCCTGTTCCAGTGTGTCATCAAACCACCCCAGGGTTTCGACTCGGACCTTTCCCTTCTCGATAGCGCCAGGAGCCTGCCCTTCGATTGTCTCCCTGTCTATCTCCTGAGGAGAAACAATGAGCGCCCTCGCGTTCTCCGATTTGCTCACTATTCCGATCGCATTCCAGACTTGCTTTTCGGGAAAGCCTGTTGCACAGAACGCGACCAGAATCTCTCCCCCTTTGATGCCGCAAGCGTCTGCTTCGAAAGTCGAAGCCTGATCGTCAGACTTGAAGAATGGGTTGAGGTAGGTGTCGTATCCTTCCCGCACCAGTATGCCGGCCGCGATGAACTTCTCGAATACGTTCAATTCTCGCGCATCGTTCCGGTCGTGGAATCCTTCACTGAACGCTTCGTAATCTAGAATGCTGTGTGCTGGCACCTGTTTGGCGGGCTGGCGTTGCAAGAGTTCGAGATTCATCCCCGTAGACCCTTTTCCGTTACCTATGGTAACGGTCAGGGAATATAAGCGTTACCTTAGGTAACAGAAAGGTGGTCGGTAACGTCAGTATAGCGAGACTTTCACGACACCCGTGATCTCTCTGAGCCTGGGAATGAGCTCCCCCGGCACACGTCGAGCAGTGATCAGAACAAGTTTGGGCTCTGGCGCCAGCTCTGGGTCGTCAACTAGCGCTTGACGTATGCTAATGCCAGCCTCTGACAAGAGCCGGGACGCGCCTGCGAGGATGCCTGCTCTCGAAGGGTTGTCCACGACTATCTCGATTGCTCCTAGGCCGAGATCGTCGGCAACTCCCCGCAATGATAGACCCGCGGACTCCAGCTTTGCGAAGATTTGCCTGACCTCCGGGTTGGCTTCAATTATTCGAACCGTTTCGCCAACGGTTCTTCTGTCGACTCCTGCTGCGCGGGCCACTTTCATTACAGGCAGTTCGATCTGGTTCAGGTAGATTCTAGACCCTCTTACAGCTAGTCCGTTCTCCAGGAGAGTCTTGACAACTTTGAGCCTCTCCGGGTAGCCTGCCACAATGGTGGCTACTTTGTTCCACATGATTTCCATGTACAGAAATGTACTGGCAAGCTTAAAATGTTGCGTATACGCCTCTACAGCGACGCAGAAGATGGAAGCACTCACTATAAGGGAGGACACGAGGATCAATCTTCGGCAGGACGAAATCCCGTCCAGCTGGTACAACATCCAATCAGACCTCTCCGAACCACTCCCCCCACCTCTGGACCCGAGCACCAGACAGCCAGTGAACCCTCAATCACTTGAAAGGATCTTCGCGAAAGAGTTGATCCGCCAAGAGATAAGCTCGGAGAGGAGCATTAGGATTCCGGAAGAAGTTAGAGAAGCCTACCTGCAGATCGGAAGACCGACACCACTCGTCCGAGCCAAGAGGCTGGAGAGGTTTCTGAGGACCCCCGCAAGAATATACTACAAAGCTGAGTATCTCAGCCCCACGGGAAGCCACAAACCAAACACTGCCATCGCCCAGGCCTACTACAACGGCCAACAGGGAACAGCAAGACTGGTCACAGAGTCAGGCGCTGGCCAGTGGGGCTCGGCGCTTGCACTCGCCTCAGCCATCTTCAAGTTAAGATGCAAAGTCTACATGGTCCGGGTCAGCTACAACCAGAAACCCGGCCGAAGAACAATGATGGAGACATACGGGGCAGAAGTCACAGCTTCACCCAGCAGAGAGACAAAGTTCGGCAGATCATTACTGGACCAAGAAAACGATCACCCCGGCACCCTAGGAATCGCGATAAGCGAAGCCCTCGAAGACACAGTTACGCACGAGGACAGCCGGTACTGTCTAGGCTCCGTCCTCAACCACGTCCTGCTGCATCAATCCATCATCGGCCTAGAAGCGAAGAAACAATTCGAAAGCATCGACGTCGAACCGGACATCATCGCCGGATGCATCGGAGGCGGATCAAACTTTGCAGGCTTCGCATACCCATTCATGACCGACAAGCTGAAGGGAAGGTCCAACTCCCGCTTCGTCGCGTGTGAACCCAAGGCCGTACCGTCAACCACTAGAGGAGTTTACACGTACGATTTCGGGGACACGGCAGAGATGACGCCTCTCCTAAAAATGTACACAATCGGTCACAAGTATGCTTCGCCACCAATCCACTCGGGAGGGTTGAGATATCACGGAAAAGCGCCTTCTCTCTGCTATCTCATCAACAAGGGCTACATTGAATCGGTTGCGTACCATCAGAACGAGGTCTTCCAAGCAGCCAGGACGTTCGCGCAGACGGAAGGGATGATCCCAGCACCCGAAACTGCCCACTGCATAAAGTTCGTGATCGACGAGGCAATAAAGTGCAAGGAGTCAAACGAGAGCAAGGTGATAGCCTTCAACAACTGCGGCCATGGACTGCTGGACATGAAGGCTTACGAAGACTTTCAAGCAGGAAGACTAGTAGACTACGAACCTGCCAACATCGAAGTGGAAACCTACATCAAATAACAGATCTTTCCAAGAAACGATCGTCCAGCTAATATCCACTGAGAGACGCCCCGAGGAGGCCCTGGACCTTCTCTCCGAACATTATAGGATCGAAAGGCCCCGGCTCAAGATTGGACTGCCGAGAGGAGAGAAGAAGGCTCTGGGCTGCTACGTTCACCGGGATAAGACCATCTATATTTCAAGCCAAGAATACCTCTACGACCCCTACGTACTCATCCACGAGTTCTACCACCACTTGAGGAATGTTGGCGGAAAGCATCGGGGAACCGAAAGACACGCAAAGGAATTTGCCCTATCCTTCCTCAAGACAGGCTAGCTCTGCCTACCGCGCCTCCGCCGCACATCGACGAGCTATCTTCAGCTGCCATTCAGGTCCAGAGAGTATTCGGGAGAGTCCTCTCCTGTACCTGTACCACCGGTCTGGCCTTGTAGGCTTCGCCGCAATGAGGACAGCGCAGGCTGCGCCTCCACATCCTGTAGACGAGTCTCAAGGCGATATAGCTCATCAGAAAGACAACGGAACCGAAGACAGCTGAGTCAGCGTTGATGATGAAGATGAAGTAGTGGAAGTCGACCACTTGTCAGGCGTCCCCCGGGCCAGTCCGAGTCTGTTGTGGAGAGCAGTGTGGAGAGAGCTCGAAGCTCATATGCTATATGAGCCGACACGAAGTATAAACCTACCTCGACAAAATGTCGGCAAAATCTCAATAGGAATATCGAGTGGGCTCCAGAACGTGGATATGAACTAGGGCTGGTTGCTGGGCACAGCAGCCTGCTGGGGCTGAAGAACCTCGTCCGCGTGAGTTATCTTAGACAAACCCTTCAGCAGTAACCTGTTCGTCAACTTCGCGCAGATATCACAGTCCTTTCCCGGGCAGTAGCCCTTCAAGAAGTTCTCGCACTTCCACCGATAATTTTCGATCTCGACCGTGGACATAAAACGGAGCCATTCTCCGTACGACCCGTTCTCCCGACTTGACTAAAGCGTCGCGTAACCTGTGGAGAAAATTCCCGGTAACAGTCAACAGGACCGTCGCGTCCTACCCTGATAGATTTCTCTCTGGATCAAGAATCGCATGATCTCACTTGTCCCTCCGCCGATCATCATGAACCGGGCGTCTCTGAAGTATCGTTCGATGGGCAGATCTCTCGTGTATCCAATCCCTCCATGAATCTGAAGAGCCTGATGCGCGACGTCGAAGGCAGCTTCCGTCGCGAACAGTTTCGCCATGGCGCCTTCTAGGCGAGCACTCTTCCCCTCGTCGAGTAGGCGTGCAGCCTTGAGGATGAGGAGACGTGAAGCTTCAAGCTGTACAGCCATGTCCGATATCTTGAAACTCACGCCTTCAAACTCTCTTATCGGACGGCCGAACTGTTCCCTCTGCATGGAATAGTCAACCGCGGACTCAAAGGCAGAACGCGCTATCCCAAGCATGCCAGCCGCAACGGCGGGTCGTTCCCTGTCAAGTTCGTCCAAGAGAATCGGAAAACCCTGGTTGATTCCACCTACCACATTGTCCTCGGAGACTCTCACGTTTCGAAATCTTAGATGGACAACGTTCGCGCCGTGCATGCCGAGAAGACCATAGGCCTTGACGACCTCCAGACCCCTCGACTCTCTTGGTACAACGAAGCAGCTGAGACCAGCGGTTGAGGGCTTTGAACGGTCCGAGACTGCAAAGACAAAAAGAAAGTCCGCTACTCCGCCGTTAGTGATGAAACGCTTCTCCCCGTTGAGGACGAAGTCGCGACCGGTTCTTCGCGCATATGTCTTGAGGGATGCCGCGTCGGAGCCAGCCTTCGGCTCTGTCAAGGCCAAGGCTCCTACCTTCTCACCTGCAAGCACAGGGAAGAGATACCTACGCTTCTGGACCTTCGTCGCGAAATACGCAAAGGGAGCCGCATAGAGGGCTCCTGAGGCCAAGCGCGCCATCTCGGTGGCCGCGCTGACTGCAGAAATTTCCTCGGCGACTATAGTCTCGAAGACCCACCCGAGCCCGAGGCCACCATCTGCCTTGGGAAAGGCTGCTCCTAGAAGGCGCTCTTCTCCTAGTCGTTGAAGGACTTCCCTAGGGAAGTATCCGTCCTCAACCTTCTGCGCGATCGGCGCTATGTGCCTATCGGCAAACTGTCGGGCCTTCTGCCTGAACTTGGTCTCAGATGGCGAGTCGGAGAAGCTCATTTGCCAAGAGTTGACGACCTGAGGGTCAGGGAGAGGCTAGCCTTTCAGACCCTGAGCCTAGGCATACTGTGGGGGTGCCACGGTCATCGCCTTTGGTCTCGCGACCTGTGCGAGTGCTTCCCTGAATAATGGCCGGTATGCTACCCCGTACATAATCAGCCCGTCCTTTCCCTCATAGTCGAGTCTCCTAACTACTCCCTCCAGTTTGGCACCGGGCTTTAGATCTTGCAGCTTGGCGTCAACGAAGAGCACCTTGTCCTGTCCCAAGAGTTCGAAGTTGGATGTGAATCTCTTCTTGAGAGGCAGCTTGGATACCGTCTTCAACCGAGCGATTAGAGGATATGTTTTGACGTCCATGACCCCTACGCACTCGGAATCTAGACATTTTTCTCGGGCTGGATAGTAGATTCTCTCGCATCCCTGGCAGAGGCTGAGAGTGAAGGCTCGCCCGTTCGTCGGCTCGACTTCTCCAACGAATCGAGGAATCTCAAGCCTCTGTTTGATCCTTGACAATCGGACCCTGATCAGGTCCTGATACGTCTCGATTCTAATCGTAGTCTTTCTCTTCACATAGTCCTCCACGGTCGGGGTCCTTCCCCTCTTCTCTTCTATACCGTCCTGGACCTCAAACCATGTCGCGTTCGCGTACGCACCGGATCCGTAGGATACCGCCAGCACCTGGTCGCCGGGTTTCGAATGGTCGAATATGGAGGCGAGAGAGATAAGGGTGGAAGCTGCATAGGTGTTGCCCGTGTCCAAGACCCTCAGCCACGGCTTTACCTTCTTCTCGATATCTTCCTCCGTCAGCCTCATTCGCTCGGCGATCGACCTGTCTTCCACATATGGTATCTCGTCCTGGGTCAGTGCGTTGCAGGTCTTCATTGGGAGGTAGCCGGACGGTTGATGGAAGGTTATGGCATCAAACTCCTTGAGGGAAAGGTCCGGATTCCTGCGGAATAGATTGGCTATTGCTCCGATGATATGAGACATGTACGCCTCGACCGTTGTGCGGCCAAAATGCTTGGGCACTGGAGCCTGGTCTCTCCTCCAAAAATCCATGAAGAGACTCGAAAATGCGGCGATGTCCTCAATGGTGGCGATCGGATCAGTCCTCCCCACCACGAAGGCGCCTGCCCCGGCTCCGCAGGAATACTCTAATGGGTCGCCCCGTTCGGCCTGAGCAACGTCCGCGCCTATTGCCAACCCATATTTTATTCGGCCGCTGCGAATCTCGGAGTCGATGAATCCGAGACCCTGCATTCCAGAATTGCAGGCTCCTTCAAGGTCGGCGATGAATACGTTCTGGCCCATCCCGATGAATGACGCAACATGCCGGGCAATGGTTCCGACCGCGTAGGGCTTCGACTCAGATCCGGCAGTGACGCTCCCAATCTCCTCTGGCGAGATCCCGGCCATCCGGACTGCATTCTCAGCAGCCTCGGTCGCTATTGTGATCGTGTCTTCGGTATGACCTGCTAGGGCTTTCTCTCTCAGAAGAAGACCGTGTCTTACTTTCTCGATGACCTTTTCGAGCTCTTTCCCGCGCTTTCGTTCTCGCTCTCGGACAATCTTTTCAGTCTCAATTCGTTCCCATGGGATATAGACCCCGTACCCGACTATGCCCACGCCTCTGTGGCTCATTTGAGAATCCCGGGAAACGACCCCTCTTTGGACAAGCGGGTCTTTCTGAGCATCGTATTTAAGACTACCCGGACCATTCCAGAGAAATCGCTTATCTAGTCGGTTAATCCGGCATCCTCCCTAGGACGAGCGCAAGAAACCAGCGCAGGTCCTGGCTGAAACTGCGTCCAGGTTCAACCGGTTACAGTCGCTTTTTGCGGTCCCTTCCACCGTTGAACCAAAGAGCCCAAACGGTGGCAGACTGCGCTACGCCTAATCCTGCTTTCAATTCTGACTTTGGGCCTTTTAGCGTCGGGTTTCAGCACCAGCCATTCGCCAGCCCATAATCAAACAATGCCTACAAGGCAAGAGGTGAACGCATCTCTTGCTCCCGTCATCGGTAGCAGGACGACAATCGTAATTCTCGTCCAGTTTCCGGACAAAACCAACTCTACCTCACCCTCTAAGTTATCCGACATGCTGACTGGACTAAACAGCTACTATTCAGAAGATTCGTACGGACTAGTCTCATTCGCAACGACCATCAGTCCAAGCACGACTGCATGGTACTCCTTGCCACAGAACATGGAATACTACAGTTCAAACACTGCTTCGGCAGACAGCCAACTCGTGGAAGACTCTCTCACGGCGGCCTACATTGCCGGGGTTAACTTTCACAACTACAAGGACGCGATTGTCGTACATGCTGGAAGCGACGAGGCGGTTACCCACATATCCGCGGACATCCACTCATTCACGATTCCCGGCTACGTGTTCAGCCCGACTCCAATAAACTCGTTTCAGATCTCAACCTCCGTCGTGTCAGAAACCGACCCTGTCGGCGTATACTGCCACGAAGCCGGCCACCTACTAGGTCTCCCTGACCTCTATGACCTCACGCAAAGGATAGACCCGACGAACAATTTTGTGGGCTACTGGGAAATCATGGCCCTCGGGGAATGGAATCCGAACAATGGAAACCCTCTCCAGCCGTCGCCCGGAACGTACCCGTCTCAACACTCGGCATGGTCAAAAATCAGGCTCGGTTGGATCTCCAATTCGAGCATACGACTGGTCTATCCGGGCAACATGACAACCGTGACCCTCCAAAACCTCGAACTGCCCAGTGTGGGAATCAGAGCAGTCAAGATTCCCATCAGCGTCAACTCTGACGGATCACTCTCCTACTACCTGGTAGAAATGAGAGGAAGGCTCGGAACCTACGACCAATACCTGCCTTTTCCTTCAGACTATCCAGGTGCAACTCTATTGATCTATGACGTGAACGAGAGTATTGCAGACGGACATGGCAATCTTAGGCTCATCGATGCTCATCCAGGTGGCGATCTAAGTGACGCGGGATTCGGCCCTTGTTTCTCTCCATGCGTTAGCAACAACACCTTCTGGGACCCTTCCAGTTTCGCGAAGATCATCGTGACAAGCACAAACTCAACCGCGTATACCATAGTGGTCGATAGAACGAGCTCGCCGCTCCTACTGCTCCAAGTCAACACTCCAGCGGCAGGCATAACAGTCTCAGTGGACGGCGCAGACTCGCCCTCGGACCAGTCAAGGGAGCTGAGGATGCCTGTCCACTACGGACCCCATGAAGTCTATGTGCAGGCTCATGTGCCCGTTTCACTAGGAACGACCTCTATTCAGCTTGGACTGACGGACTCGTTTGCATCGTGGGACGATGGAAACACTGCGAACCCGCGATGGGTTTCTGTCGTCACGGACACGGTCCTCACGGCAACCTATCGGGTAACGGTAGAACCGTCCTTCGCTACTGCAGTAACGGCCGCCCTAATCCTTGGAGTAGTAGCGGCCGGGATAGCATTCAATCGTATGCGCCAAAAGAGAAATTCTTCAGCAGGGGTCGGGTTTCCGTCCCATAGATCCGAGAGTCAAACCATCGAGGCTAAAAACACGACCCTACTCCCAGGGAATAACAGTCTTGGCGGCGACTCCATAAAGAACGACGAGAAGCCCAACACCACTAAAGCCTAGTGCCACGAAATTGAGCTCCCCGTCCTTTGTAACCATAGTTTTCACTGAGCTGGTAAACAGCGAAGCCGAAAACAATACTATTCGAGAGCTGCTCGAATCCTTGTTGTCGAAGACAAAATAGTAAGTAGTCGACGCGTTTAGCGGTACTCGAATTGTCTCATTAGAGACAATCTCGTTGACCAGGCATCCGCTCGGGTTCGTGTCGTTCGTGCAGCTACTCATCTGGGATCCTGTGAAGAGTTTGAAGTTGATTGAGGAGGGGCTTCCGGAGTCTAGCCAAGCGGTCACGTTGATGATCATCTCATTACTCCTATCCGGTAGGATGGTAATGTTCTGCTGAGTTTCGGCTTGGAAACCCGGACGGACAACTATCGGCAGAGGACTAGCAAGCAAAAGACTGGACTGAACTGGAATTGTATGAACGTTGGGGATGACGGAATAGGCGAGGAGCCCGCCTATAACAAGCACTGCTCCCAAAAGGACTGCTGTGAATTTCATGCAGCCTTCACCGGTCTTCCATGTCTTTGAGCTTCCTGAACTCCTGCAGCTCGCCGAGTCTGTGGCGCATGAGACTGTTTTCCAACTCCGCCTGTAGGAGCGAGAAGATGTCTTTGTGAATGGTTATGAACTCTGAATCGGTCGAAGCACGGGGCCTATCCAAGTCTATTCCAACTATGCTCTTGACTCTCGCGGGCCTCGCGGACAATACGAGTATTCTGTCGGCGAGTTCTATTGCCTCTGGAAGGTTGTGAGTGACCAGGAGGAAGGTCTTGCGACTCTTCTTGTGGATATCCGAGACCTCGGCTCGCAAAGCCTCCGCAGTGAACTCGTCGATTGCGCTGAACGCCTCATCCATCAACACAACCTCTGGGTCTATTGCCAGAGCCCTTGCGATCCCGACCCTCTGCTTCATTCCACCTGAGAGCTGCTTAGGATAGAGGTTCTCGGACCCTCGGAGCCCCACCATATCCAATAGATCCATCGCGACCTCTTGCCGCTCCATCTTCGGTCTTCCCTGGATCTCTAGACCAAATTCTACGTTTTGAATCACGGTTCTCCAAGGGAGAAGGGCGAACGTTTGGAAGACCATGCTTATCTTGGAATGTGGGGCGGTAAGGAGATCTCCTCTAAAACGGATCTGGCCGGAAGATGGCCGGTCGAGCCCGGCGATCATTCTCAGAAGGGTCGACTTGCCACAGCCGCTGGGGCCCACGATGCATAGAAACTCTCCTTCGTTAACGTTGAAGGAAATATCCTTCAGCGCAGTAACTGTTTCGGGTGGGTCCTCGTAGACCTTGGTCACGTTCGATAGTTCGACGTGCAAGTGGCTAATGCCACCTCTTTGTGCGATTCTCCAGCCTCTCGAAGAACGCCCTGTCCATTGTGATCGTGATTATTCCAACGGTCATGATTGCTGCAAGTCCATAGGTTAGCGAGTGCGTGGAGCTCCCAAGGTTTGTGGAGATGAAAGTTCCAATCCCTGCAACGCTAGCGATTATCTCGACGGCGAGTAGCACGTTCCAGCTGAATTCGAAGGACAAGCGCAGACCTGTCATAAGATTGGGAAAGATCGAGGGTAGGATCATTTTCGTGAGTGTCTGAGCCCTCCCTGCTCTGAACACCGAAGCGACGTGGAAGTAGTCGGCTGGTATCTCCTTCACGCCCTGTCTGATTGTGAAGTAGATGGGGAAGAAGGCGCTGAAGGCAGAGATCGCTACGGCAGCAACGTTCCCTCTGCCGATTATCGTCACCAAGAAAGTTAGAATCGCGAGGTCAGGAAGTGCGCCGACTAGCATGATGATGGGCGTAAGTGCTTGGTCAAGCTGGCTTCGCATCCCGACCAGAAGCGCGAGGGGTAGTACGAGCACGAGGGCCAATGAGACGCCCGTTGTGACGTTTGCTAGACTCTGAGCGACGTGAGAGATGAAGAACGGAGTCCCAGCAAGCTGGACGAGAGTCAGGAGGACCTCATGAAGAGGAGGAAGCTGGTCGCTGGGTATGAGCCCAGACGCCGAGATCGATTCCCAGAAGGCAAAGATGGCGATCAGGGAGAGCAGCCAGGCAGGTGGACGGAATCTCCTCCTTGTCTTGTCGCATACTCGGTGAAAGGCTCTCGGACCGAATAGGCGGAAGGGCACCCCAATAGCCTCCGGGGCGTCTCAAGTCGGGCGTCAGAACTAATTAGCTTTGGACGAAATTCGGGTAAAAGCCTACGCTGATATGAGGCTCGACCTTTCCTTTACCGCTGGGAAGGGTTACCGGTTACGAGGAAAGATCGGAGCGAAGGGTCTCGCGTATTTGACTGAGTTGAGTTCAAAACTCTACCTCTCTGGTCGGGATGTAGCTGTGCACCGCTGTGCATAACTCTGTGCGGGATGCTCAGAGGCGCCATGACTTGGCGTACCTACGCTGGGCGCTTGTCAAAGTGTCAATTTTCTTCCCAAACGCTTCAAGCCGCCAGCGTGCAATCTGTAGATCCAACTCCTCGGGTACGCGAAGGACCTTGGGCTTGAGGCTACGGCCGTGCTGGAGGAGGTATTCTCCTGACAGTGCCTGGCCAGCAAAACTCATGTCCATAACCTCAGCCGGGTGCCCATCTGCCGCAGCTAGGTTAACTAGTCGGCCGTCAGACAGCAAAAACAGCTTTCTGCCAGACTTCAACCTATACTCAGTGACCTCGGGTCTTACCTTGCGCTTCTTGATTGCGATTTTCTCAAGATTCTTCACGCTGACCTCGACATTGTAATGCCCCACATTGGCCAGGATTGCTTTGTCTTTCATCTCAGACATGTGAGACCAGGTGATTATGTCCGTGTTGCCGGTCGCGGTGATAAACAAGTCTCCATGTTGGGCTGCTTCGGACATCGGCATGACATCGAATCCTTCCATCAGTGCCTCTAAAGCTCTCACAGGATCTACCTCGGTGACAATCACCCTTGATCCCATTCCCTTCGCTCTCAGAGCCACGCCTCGGCCAACCCAGCCGAACCCGGCCACTACGATCGTCCTTCCTGCAAGGAGAAGGTTCGTCGCGCGCATGATCCCTTCGAGGCCAGACTGACCGGTCCCGTATCTGCTGTCAAACAGGAACTTGGTGTAGGCATCATTCACCGCAATTACCGGAAACTTTAGACGACCCTCCCTCTCCATTGCCCTCAATCGAGAGACTCCTGTGGTCGTCTCCTCACAGGCCCCAATGATCGTCTGGACGAGGCGAAGACCCTTGAGGTGCGAGGCGATAGAGAGTTCGGCACCGTCATCGATCAGAAGGTCAGGCTTCACACTGAGAACCCTGTCGAGATTGGAAGCGTGTTCCTGGTCTGAGACGCCTCGCCAGGCGTACACGTGAACTCCGGTTTCTGACAGTGCCGCTGCCACATCGTCTTGGGTCGAGAGGGGGTTGCTTCCGGTGATAGCGACCTCTGCGCCTGCTTTCAGGAAGACCTCAGCGAGTACTGCTGTCTTGGCCTCAAGATGGAGACACATTGCTACCCTGTGACCCTTGAAAACTTTGGAAGCAGCGAACCGTTTAGCAATCCTAGCCAAGACTGGCATGTTGTCGCGGGCCCACTCTATCTTGACACGCCCTGATGGAGAGACGGTGGGATCCTTTACTTGGCTCAAGACTACAGGAGGAATGCCCCAATATTCTGATTATATATATTCTGGCTGATGGTGATTCCTATCGGAATGAGCGTTAGCGAAGCTAGTTTCCTAGGATGAAAATATATCCCACGTCCCTTTGCCATCGTTGGGGCGGCGGTCCTGGAGGAGACAACGATTTGCCGCCATGTATAATAAGGAAAGAAGCCATGCTACGGCGAAACCCACTGGGAGCACTTGGGAATAGGTGTCGGAGAAAGGATTCAGGGCGAAGTTCAAGGATTCGGATGTCGCTTTCACGTTCAGGGACCTGATTCTTCTTCCCGGATGGACTGAAGTTGAACCAAGCCAAGTCGAACTGTCCACTCAAGTCTCGCTAAATCACTCGATCAATATTCCCTTCATCTCGAGTCCGATGGATACTGTAACCGAGAGCGAAATGGCCATATCGTTGGCCCGCCTGGGAGGCCTCGGGGTTCTTCATCGAAACTGCACAGTGGAAGAAGAAGCGGAGATGGCGAGGAAGGTTAAGCGAGCTGAATCCCTGATAATTAGGGATGTAATCACAATCAGTCCTGGCGAGACTGTCAAGTACGCGACAGAGCTAATGCAAAGGCACAACATATCGGGCCTGCCAGTCGTTCAAGGCGAGCACCTCGTCGGAATCCTAACCGGGCGAGACGTGCGCTTTGCGGATCCTAATCTTCTAACGAGCGATGTGATGACGAAGAAGGTTATAACGGCTCCCTCGGACACGGATATCGAAGGCGCCAAGGAAATCCTTCACAAGCATCGAGTGGAGAAACTGCCTCTGATAGACAAGGAAGGCCGTCTCCGGGGCCTCATGACGATAAAGGACATCCTCTTGCGTGGAAGATTCCCGAACGCTGCTCGCGACGAGAAGGGACAGCTCCTCTGCGGAGCAGCTGTTTCACCTTTTGACCTGAAGCGTGCGAAGACACTCAGCGAGTTCGCAGACATCCTCGTTGTTGACGTGGCGCACTTCCACAACGCGAACGTGTTCAGCGCGACGAAAAAGATACTCGATGAGGTCGATACTGATGTGATAGTGGGAAGCATAGGCACCTACAAGGCCGCTGAGGATATCGTCACTAAACTAGATGGGGTAGCGGGTTTCAGGGTTGGAATCGGATCAGGATCTATATGCACAACGATGGAGGCAACCAAGGCTGGGTCTCCGACTGTATATGCCACCGCCCAAGTGGCTGATGCACTGAAAACCTATGGGTCGAAGCTTCCGATAATTGCAGATGGAGGAATAAGAGGTGCGGGAGACGCTGCCGTCGCATTATCGCTTGGCGCGTCGGCCGTAATGATGGGCAACCTCTTCGCCCGCTCAAAGGAAGCACCTGGAACCTTGATAACGATTGGGGGCAGATACTACAAACAGTACCGGGGAATGGGAAGCCCATCCGCCATGGCCAAGAGGTTCTCCTCAGACCGATATGCTCAACCATCAAAGGGACTGCCCGAAGGAGTCGAAGGATGGGTCCCGTACAAGGGGGAAGTGAGCGTCGTGACGCAGGAACTTGTTGCAGGACTACAAGCATCCATGGGATATGCGGGAGCGCGCACAATACCCGAGCTCTGGGAAAAAGCCAGGTTGGCAGGCATTACGAATTCTGGGGCAGAAGAGGCAAGGCCCCACGATGTACTCCTACCATCTGAGCATCCAGAACGAGTCTAAGCGAATACCGATCCGGCAATTATTGTCTTGATTACCCTAGTCTGCCGTAGGGCTTCCGGGCTGCATTCGAACGGGTCTCGGTCGAGCACAACAATGTCAGCGATGTTTCCCGGAACTAGAGCCCCTCTTGACTCTTCGCAGAACGAGGCGAATGACGCGCTTATCGTGTAAGCGGCTAAAGCCTGGCTCACTGTCAACCTCTCTTTGCCTTCCAGGCCTGGACGCGCGGTTGCTGACCAGACCCCTTCAAAAGGGTTCGGGTCTTCCACTGGGCAATCGGAGCCTGCTGTCAGTAGGATTCCTTCTTGAGTCATTGAGGCGAAGGGATAGAGACTGTGCATTCGGCTAGCTCCCAGACGTTCTTCCGCCCAAGAATCCGAATAGATGAACCTCGGCTGCACTGAGGCGATTATGCCTAGCTTGCCCATCTTCAGTATGGATGTTCCGCTAACCAACGACGCATGTTCAATCCTGTGCCTGAATTTCCTACACTTCAGTGGTCCGAAGACTTCTTCGATGATCTGAATTGCAAGCTCGACTGCTCTGTCTCCAATCGCATGGATACAGAGCTGAAAGCCTCCTTCGCTTGATGTCATGGCCACTCGCTTGAGTTCTTCACGACTCATTGTTAGCATACCGTTGGAAACGGGATTGTCATTATATGGTGAGGTGAGTGCGGCTGTGCGTGCTCCAAGAGACCCGTCAAGATACAGTTTCACGCCCCCGATCCGGAACGCTTCTTCGCCTCTCTGTGTTGATAGACCCAATGAGACTAGTTGATCCAGCAGTTTGACTGGCACTATTGCGTAGATCGACTGCGGAATCTCTCTTTCGCGCTTCAGCTCTTGGAGTGCTTTCAGTTCGTTGGCGTCGTTCACGATGCAATGGAGAGATGTCAAGCCCAGCCTTGCTAATCTTCGAGCGGCAAGAACAAGGGATTTTTTTATCTCCTTCATGGACTGCGGAACAGCCAGCTCGACCAGCTCTAGGGCTCGTTCTTTAAGAACCCCGTTGGGCGCGCCGCGAGAATCCCTGAGAACAACTCCTCCTTCTGGCTCCGGCGTATCGCTGTCGATTCCGGAGAGGGAGAGAGCCTTGGAATTGGCTACAGCCACATGACCGCAGACCCGTTTGAGAAAAACAGGATTTGATGTTGAGTGGTCAAGATCGTGCTTCTCGGGATAGCGATGCTCTCGAAGTTTCTCATCATCCCATCCTCTACCCAGAATCCACTCGTCAGGCTTCAACAATGAAGCTCTTTTTGCGACTTGCCGCTTCATCTCTTCAATGGACCGTGTCTTTGAGAGGTCAAGTGTTCGGAGCAGCATTCCGTAGCTGAGAAGGTGGATATGTGAGTCGCAGAACCCGGGCAGGACCGCCTTGCCACGCAGGTTTATCGTAGTTGTGGCTCTTGCTCTGAGCTTCAGAATCTCTTGGCTTGACCCAATATCTGTCACTCTCCCTTTCCAGACTGCCAGAGCCTCGAATCTAGACCTCGATTTCGCATCCGGGTAAATACGACCGTTGTATAGGATGAGATCTGGTTTCGACAAGTTCGTGACCGACGACTAGTCTGTTAGCTTAGAGATAGTATGATTCAGAATGTTTGGGGAATCCAAGGGTGGGTCCTAGGAGGCGACTGGTTTCGCTTCTACCAAGGATGAGACAGAGTTTTCGATTTGGAGAGGATCATGTATAGGTGGACCGCACGTTTTTCCCACGCAGACGTAGGCGACGGGCGTTGACTTGGCGTTGTATCCGAGATTCACGATTTGATCCGAATCTCGAATCGGGTCCATGTAGAGTAAGTATCTTTTTGCAGAGTAGACGCTCAGAGCCTTGGATTTGTAGGCTGTGAACTCCTTCGATTTCTGCTTGGCGATGATTGTGATGCCGATCGGGCCATTGATGTGCAGGTCCAGTGCAAGCGCGTAGATGGCTCCGGAGAGCCCGTATCTTTCGTAGTCTTGATTGAACAACTTTAGGGTCTTGGCGGCGACATTCGAGTAGCGCACCTGTTGAGTGAGCCATGATAGTCTAAGGAGTCCGATCGCGATTAGGCTGTTCTCGTCGATTGGCTTGTCTCGATTCCTTAATTCTCCCAGGGATGAATCGGAAGGTGGAATGTCGTAGAAACCTCCCACTTCTTCGTGGTTCAGGGTCTTAATGCAATCGTCGGCGATCCTGGTGGCCTCGTACAAGTACTCTGACTTTGCAGAATATTCGTAGGCATCCAAGAGCGAGACTAGTAGGGTAGCATAGTCAGTCAAGAGACCTTTCAGCACCGGACCGGTTTCTTTTCTCCAATAATGAAACGGAAGCCCACCTTGCTTGCCCAAGTCCAGTATGTGGTCTAGGGTCTTTAGCGCGAATCTCCCAATATCTTGTCTTCCTAGGATGGCGCTGGCTAAGAGAAAAGACGAGATTAGGAGCGCGTTGTAGTTGGTGTACATGGTCCTGTCGACGTTCGGGGCAGTCTGTCTCTGCCGTCCAACTAGGTCTAGCTTGTAGTAATTTTCATCGGCGTCTTGGCTTCCGAAGAAAGCTCCATTTTCGACATCCGAGAGGCTCGTCTGGACATACTTCACGATTCCTTCGGCCTTATCTCTGTATGATGCTTTGCCGGTGAGCTGGAAGGCGTGGAGGTAGACGGTGAGGAGCTTTGCGTTGTCCTCCGCCATCTTCTCGAAGTGTGGTACTGACCAGTCGCGAGTAGTCGAGTATCTGAAGAAACCCTGTTCTACTTGGTCGTAGATTCCGCCGCTACCCATCCGATCGAGAGTCTTCGCGACTAGCGTAAGCATCTCCTTCTCATTGTAATATCGATACCTTACCAGGGCATATTCAAGCGCCTCTGGGTGTGGAAACTTAGGCTCGAAACCAAAACCCCCGTAGTCAATGTCAAAATTTACCGCGATGGTTGTAGCGATATCTCTGGAGATCCTGTCTGAGAGCGGCTCATCCTTGGATATGTGGACATGTGGGGTTTGAAGCTTGCTCCTAATTCTATCCTTGTTGGTAGAGTAGAAGTCCAGAACGGAATGCAGTACCTCCCTCAACTGTTGTGGGGGAATGTAGGTGCCGCCTGTGATTATTCTTCCATCGCCGTCGAGGAAGGCGGTAGTGGGCCAGCCTCCCAGATTGTATCGACGGTTAACATCGGGTCTTTCGTCTGTGTCAACCCTGACGGGAATGAAGTTCTTGTTGACCGTACTTATGACGGCCGGGTCAGAGTACGACGTCTCGTCCATAACGTGACACCAATGGCACCAAGATCCTGTAATGTCGAGCAGGATTGGTTTCCCTGAGGACCGGGCCTTGTCAAAGGCAGTTTGCCCCCACTTGAGCCATTCGATCTTATTCAAGAGACCTATCCAAAGTGTGGTTGACAATGATATAATAACCCTAGACGGGGTCCACTGTTCGTGTCGCAATCTATGGCGTCCGTTCAGCATGATAGGAGTCAATCCCACGTCATATGGCAATTGCAACTTGCACTCTCAAACGAGTCTCCCGATAAGGCACTGAAGACTGTAGTTCGACTCCTACGAGAGACTTCCGACTATTACGACTGGGTTGGGATTTACCTAGTCAAAGAGGAAAACTTGGTGTTAGCGGCCTATGCGAGAGAAGCTGAGACCGAACACGTGACAATTCCCATAGGACAAGGGATATGCGGCCTAGCAGCAAAGCAAGAGAGTACAATTATCGTTCCTGATGTAAACAAGGACCCGCGCTATCTGATGTGCTTTCCCTCAACCAGATCTGAGATAGTCATTCCGATAAAAGGAGCCGGGAGGGTGTTGGGAGAAATAGACATCGATAGCAATCGACTGTCGGCTTTTACACTGCGGGACAAAGAGATGTTAGAAGAGATAGCATCAATGCTCGCGACCTACCTACAAAGCCAACGGTCGTCTCCGTAATCTCGAGAATCGGTGAACCTTGTCTAAATATCAACGCGGAGACCCTCCCGCTCTTCCGAGACACAGACATTGCAACAGCTGTGGAACCCCAGTCGATATGGGCAAGGATTTCTGCAGTGACAAGTGCCGAGTAGCCTACAAGAGATCGTCCCGAGCGAAAAGCAGAACCTTCATTCTGGTCATGGCAGCTGTTCTGACCTTCTACCTCTTCATTGTATTCGGGCGACTATGACCCTATGACTCAACCGTGCCACGATGAGTGGCTATCCCGACGACTTGACGGATAGAACTCAGCCCTCTCTGTTCGAGAAACTTCGACATACCGGTAGTCACATCTCGAAATATCTCTAGGCCCCGACTGGTGACGGCGCTACCGATCTGGACTGCCGAAGCACCTACCATCATCATTTCCAATGCGCCTCTGTAGTCCTGGACTCCCCCAACACCGATTATTGGAAGGTCAACTGCACGCCTGATCTGATAGATTGCGCGAACAGCGATAGGATGCAGAGCCGGACCCGAGAGGCCGCCGAGGGTTCCTCCGAGAATCGGATAGGCTGAATCCACATTCACCGCCATTCCTAGAGCAGTGTTTATTGCGGTAACCGCGTCCGCCCCAGCACTTTGGGCAGCCTTTGCCACCTCGGTAATGTCTGTGACGTTTGGGCTCAGCTTCACGAACACCGGTATTCTCACGCGACCCTTCACCGCCTGAGTGACCTCAGCGACGACCTTTGGCCGCTGGCCAATCTCGACCCCGACTTCCCTCACGTGGGGGCAGGAGACGTTCAGCTCCACCGCTATTGCACCACCTTTCTCGCCCATTGCTGCCGCTGCGGCAAATTCCTCCGCGTCGAAGCCGAACACACTTGCAATAACCGGAACGCCCGCCTTTGACGCAGTCTCAACCTCCTCCCGCATCTCCTCCATACCAGGGTTGGGAATCCCGAGAGCGTTGAGAAAGCCGCCTTGAACCTCAATGAATGATGGATTCCTATAGCCCTCTCTGCCTTTCACATTGAATGACTTACTGACAACGGCCCCCGCTCCAGCCCTGCTGGCCCGAATCATAATCTCACCCGAGACACCAAGAATCCCGGAGGCCAAGATCGTCGGGTTGGGGAGCTTTATACCAGCAAACTCAACCGAGAGGTCAGGTCCCAAATGGCTCAGAGACAGAGCAGAATCGCTTCGCTAATTATCTTCGCGCCCCCAGCCTATCCTGGTACATTATCCCCGTCACGATCGGGAGAGGCCCTTTGAAGGCATATCTGATAGATTCCCCAGCAGGACTGTTTCTAGTCGACAAGACCGGCAAGCTTACAGAGAAATCACTCTTTCCACGCAACCCAAGCGATGCAGCCATTCAACTAAAGCAGGTCCAAGACGGCAAGCTGCCCGAATCGTCATTTGCATTTGGTCGCAGACTCTCGGAACTAGAGCTCGAAACTGTAACGGTGGATACAGAGCCTCTCGCGACACTTGCCAGGTCATTAGTCAGAGGAGAAATTGTGCAGAACGAGAACGACCCCACAATTTCCAAGCTTCGAAACCGGCTACCATCGATTCTTGTACGTCTTAGGATAATAGAATCCAAAGATGAGTACGAACAATTCGTGAGAGATGTCTCACTCGAACTCGCCAAGACTGCGATTGCGGAAGTAACCACAAAGCGTGATCTCTACGCCATCCAGACCGTCCGTGCCATAGAAGATCTGGACAAGATCTTGAACCTACTCGCGGGTAGGGTGAGAGAATGGTATGGGCTCCACTTTCCCGAACTGGATCGCTTGGTAGAAAAGCACGACACCTACATTCGCCTAGTCGAGAGCCTCGGTTCACGGGAATCGTTCACCCACGACGCCCTCACCAAACTGGGAATACCCCAAGAAAGAGCCACGGAAATATCCGAGTCCGCAAAGAAATCCTCAGGAGCCCAGATCTCATCCCCAGATTTGGAATGGCTGCAAGAGGTCTGCAGAACCGTCGCGGAACTCTACGGAACCCGAGAAGCTGCGGAAAAATACACGGACAAGATCATGGAACAAGTAGCTCCCAACATGACATCCGTCCTAGGCGCAGTCCTCTCAGCCAAACTCATCTCCATGGCTGGAGGCCTAGAAAATATCGCGAAGATGCCTGCAAGCACGCTCCAAGTGCTTGGCGCAGAAAAGGCCCTCTTCCGGACCATCAAGACTGGCGCGCGCCCCCCGAAACATGGAATAATCTTTCAGTATGGCCCAATCCATCAATCCCCGAAATGGCTTAGGGGAAAGATCGCAAGGGCCGTCGCCGGGAAGCTCGCCATAGCCGCGCGAATGGACGCCTTTGGAGGAGAGAACAGAGGAGAGCGTCTAAAGGCATCGCTCGAAAAGAAGATCGTAGACTTGAAGGGACGTTATCAAGGACCACCCCGCCATAGGGAGCATGGAAAACCGTGGAGTCAACCCTCACAAGAAATTCGAAGGGATATACACATTGGCCAGGGAGGGAAAGGAACGACTGGCTACGCGCAACCTGACTCCCGGGACTACCGTCTACGGCGAGGACATCGTAAGGATAGGCGATGAGGAGTTTCGGATCTGGGACCCTTTTCGAAGCAAGCTAGCCGCCGCGATTCTTAAAGGACTATCAAAAGTTCCAATTGCTACAGGTAAGAAGGTTCTGTACCTCGGAGCTGCGAGTGGCACCACAGCCAGTCATGTAAGCGATATCGTAGGCGAAAGAGGGAGAGTGTATTGCGTAGAATTCGCGCAGAGATCATTTCGAGACCTCATTAACAACACATCGAAAAATCGGCGCAACATGACCCCGATATTTGGAGATGCCAGATTTCCTGGACGATATCGGAGCGTTGTCCAGGCCGTTGATGCCATCTATTCCGATGTTGCCCAGCCCGATCAGGCAAGAATTCTTTCAGAAAACATCAACATGTATCTCGTAGAGAAAGGAGAATTTTTGATGGCCGTGAAGGCTCGGAGCGTCGACGTTTCGAAAGACCCAGCAACGATCTTTCGCCTGGAGAAGCAAGTTCTCGAAAAGAAGGGCCACACCATAACAGAGATGGTTAGACTCGACCCATTCGAATATGACCACTGTATGATCCTCGGAGCCAGATAGGGGGCGTTGATTGCTGGAACGAGACAGATTCACTGACGTGGTGCTTCGAGACGAGCTGAAACGGCTAAACTCTCACCTCCCAAAGATGAGAAGAACCCTGCAAGAGCTTCTAGCTGATAATTCCCCGAGTGTTTCCTCGGTCTCTGGCGACACGATAAGAATGAAACCCGAGGAGCTGAAGGAATTGGCCGCCTCTCTCCCCGACACCGCACCTAACAGGGTTAGACTCCCCTTAGTACTCCTCAGAAGGAGGGACCTAGGATCAGGCGCCTTCACTGTCCTCGGAGACCCTTACGAAGAGTACGCATTACTCCTACTTGCCGGGTCTTTCGATGGGACCTTTGAAGAGTTCAAGGAGCAGACACACCGCACTGCAACGATATACAAACCTCAGATCAGCCGCCTTCTCAGAAAATTCCATTCATTGATACTGATAGGATTCGGAGGAGCCGGTCTGAATGAGTCATCACCCCATTATCCGGGAGAAACTTAAGCTATAGACCCCGGACGGGGTCCGGACTAGGACCTCTTGGAAAGCTTGCAATCCTACACGAGGCAATAATTCGTACTACGAATCGAGTGTAGAAGTCCACTTTCCGGCTGGCAGCCGCGGAACAGCTCTCAGTGGCTTGACTGAGGCGTTGATCTTCTTGCGCTTTACCTTCTTGTTCATACGGATATCCTCATTGAACTGCGACGGATATGAAATATAACAGTTTCTGATCCCCGCTACCGGCCAAAACAGTTGGTACCCATCGCAGAAAGGCGAGAGAAAGATATCGGCCTAAGAATGAGAACCTCACCGCACATCGTGATATATTTCCAAGGCCGACAACTAGTGCTTGAAAACTACATAACAAGACAGAGTTTCCAAGGAGGGCCTGATACAGTTCTCCTACTAGACTACTTCAGCAGATGGAGGACCGTCGCTCAAGCGTCAAGGGATCTCGCCGAATACACCGAAGAGTCAATAGTCGATTCCATTCGCAACCTTCGCGATCACGGCCTTCTCATTGCTGAGGGTTCAGAGCAAGACAAACTAGAAAATGGATTTGGCAAGAAGTGGTTGTGGCCGAATGCGTCGCGCTACTATCATTTTGCTACAAAGCTCGATGAGTCATATTCTTCACCCGAAGAGATTAGGAACTATTACGAGAAGTATCTGAAGGGCAGGAAACAGCCTCCTATCTACAAGACGTATCCTGAGCGTCCGAAGATCAGACTTCTTCCAGACTCCGGGGCCGAAGCGCCGCTCTTCGAGACCTTCCGCCTTCGACACACGACAAGAGACTTTTCGGGAGGATCGATAAGTCTGAAACAGTTGTCTAGAATCGTTTTCTACACCTGGGGAAGACTGTCGATGTACAAGACCCGAGAATTCGGCCACCTCCTCCACAAGGCCAGCCCATCAGCGGGAGCCCGCCACCCAATAGAATCCTACGCCGTCGTCAACAATGTCGAGGGCGTTCGCCGAGGGATCTACCATTACTCCGTAAAAGACCACTCCCTCGAACTTGTCAAGGCCGGCGACTTCAGAGAAAGATGCGTAACCTTCTCCGCAGGGCAGACATGGACAAGAAACGCCAGCGTCTTATTCTTAATGACCGCTGTCGTAGAGAGAACAGCCTGGAAGTATAGAATCCCGAGAGTCTATCGGGCCTTCCTACTTGACGCTGGGCATATCTCCCAATCCTTTCTCCTAGTCTCGACAGCACTCGGACTTGGTGCATTCTGCATTGGAGTAATTTCCGACCTCTCGATTGAGAGAGAGCTGGGAATCGACGGTGTTAATGAAACTGCGATCTTCGCTGTTGGAGTCGGTTGTTCATCTAAGGAAAAAGGGTGATTTCGAGAAGGGAGCCGAAGTACACTAGCCCACGTCTGTTTCATCCGGCCCTCCTAAACTGACCATTTTGGGCTCACTGAGAGAACTCAGGGTCCTGACCCCTTTTCTACACCATTCCTCCGAGAATAACTCGATGACTACCCACAGAAAGATGAGACAATATCTCTAGGCAGCTGCCTTTTCCCGTGTCGAGAGTCCATTCGACACGTTCAACGCTTATCTACGCGATGAAACTCATTTACGACTGGTCTCTGCTTGCCGGATGATTCCATAGCCAGGCGAATAGTTCAGACCTCTCTGCGAATCCATGAAGATGATATGGTCCTAATCGAGACATGGCAACACACGATAGACCTAGCAAGCGACATTGCGCTCGAATGTCTCAGGACTGGAGCAAAGCCGTTAGTCACCCTGATGACGGACCGTCTCTGGTGGAAGGCCTTGGAAGAGATACCGGAGCAGTACATGCGCAAGACCCCTCGACACATGCTGAACGCGATCGAGAGTACCACGGTGTGGATCGGACTCGGAGGACCGGAAGACCCTACGAGGTTCAGAGAAGTGCCTTCATCGCGCCTAGAGCCTTTGTACGAGGGCGACAAGCCCGTGTTCGATAAGACCGTCGAGAGGAAAATCAGATCGTTACAGGTTCTACTCGGCGATGTCACCCCACAGAGAGCCAGAGCCTACGGCTTCGACTACAGCCGGTGGCTCAAGAGCACTGAGGACGCAATACGAGTCGATTACCCGAAGATTACCGAGCTGGGAAAGAGGATCGCGAGTCGCCTCGAGCGCGGCTCAAGAGTTCACGTCACCTCGAAGCTTGGCACAGATATCAGGTTCGACGTTAGCAAGAGACCGGTGCATGTTCAGGACGGGATCGTTGACGAGGAAGATATGGCTCGAGGGCTTGTCTCAACCCAGCTCCCGTCAGGAAAGGTCGAAGTCGCTCCGATTGAGACCTCTGGTCGGGGAACTGTCGTGTTCGACACGCCTAGAGCATTGAAGGGACGTTTGATAGCCGACTTGCAACTCATCTTCGAAAAGGGACGTGTCAGAGAATTTCACGCTAAGAGATACGAAGACGTCTTCCGAGAAGTGTTCGAGGCTACGCAAGGAGACAAGGATTCGATCGGCCACTTTGCAATAGGACTGAACCCCAAAATCGAACTCATCGGGTATCCAAGTGACGAGCTGGCACTCGGAACCGCCACCATCGGAATTGGCGCCAACAAGGGCAACGGTGGTCTAAACGACAGTAGTTTTGAATTCTCGGGGACACTTACCAAGCCGACCATCGACATCGATGGCACGGCTCTCATGGTAGATGGAAGACTGGTCCTCTAACTCCTAAGACCTGTCCCGGACCCAATGCCAGCACCTGAAGAGGGAAGCAGCGTACGAAACGACGAATAGACCTCCTCATACTCAACTCGAAAGAAACGATAACGGTCAATGGATCAGAACAGAACGATCTAGGAATAATTGACGAAGGCGGAGTGGCAATCGACAATGGAAGGATCATCGAGTCATCTTCCTCCCAACTACTAGAACGCAAGTATTCAGCGCCACGGCAACTAGACGCCGCCGGGGAGATCGTTCTTCCAGGCTTCGTTGATCCCCACACACATCTAGTGTTTCATGGCTCGCGAGAAGAAGAATTCCAGCTGCGACAGGAAGGAGCTTCCTATCTTGACATCCTAAAGAAAGGTGGTGGAATCATGGAAACAGTAAACAGAACTCGCGAAAGCAGTCAAGCAGAACTGCTCTCGATAGCCCAGCACCGGCTCAACATTGCTATGGAATCTGGCACAACAACCCTAGAAATCAAGAGCGGATACGGGCTACGGCTCTACGACGAACTGAAGATTTTGAGGACCATACGACAACTGCAAAGAAAGAACCCTTGCAGGATTGCCGCGACATTCCTGGGAGCTCATGCAATACCCCCGAACATGAATCAAGAAGAATATGCGAGGATAGTTATTGACGAGATGATCCCAACGGTTCGTCGAGGGAACCTTGCCGACTTTTGCGATGTCTTCTGCGAGAGTGGAGTCTTCGATCAAGAGGCATCGACCAAGATACTGAAGGCTGCTGGTCGAATGAATCTCCCCCCAAAGATACACGCTGACCAGTTCACGAACAACGGGGGAGCGAAGGTAGCAAACGATGTTGGAGCAGTCTCAGCAGACCACTTAATTCATTCAAGTATCTCTGAAATGGAGAAAATGAATAAGACAGGTGTCACTCCGGTTGTCCTGCCGGTCTCGTCGCAGAGCCTCCTTAACCATCAGTATGCCCCTGCAAGGGAACTGCTCTCCATGGGTCTGCCGGTTGCTCTGGGATCCGACTTCAGCCCCTCCAACTGGGCTATTGGACTGCTAACTGTTGCCGCTATTGCCGCAAGAGAACTTAGAATGAAGGCAGAGGAGATTATCCGCGGAATCACGATCAATGCCGCAAGAGCAATCGGCATGGATCACCGAATAGGCAGTCTCAGCCCAGGCAAGTCCGCGGACATCGTAGTACTTCGGGCTCCCAGCCACAAGTGGATCGGATATACGTATGGGGAAGGCATGGTGGACAAGGTCCTTATCGCAGGAAAGGAAACAGTGAGAGAGGGCAAACTAGTGAATTGACTGAGCGCCGGCGACGTCAGCCCGTTGCTGCCTTGAAGTACAAGAGGAGCCCATCAGTCATTACTGGTACCACTCTTCATTGCAAGAACTGGCAGATCGAGGGAGCGCTCAGGATGCTCCACAACGTGCTGGACCCGGAGGTGGCCAAGGATCCTCAGAACCTGATAGTTTACGGAGGAACCGGGAAGGCCGCACGATCGTGGGACGCACTCGAGGCGATCGAGGATTCTCTCAAGAAGATGGGAGAAGAAGACACGCTTCTGGTACAGAGCGGTAAACCGGTCGCAATTTTCAAGACGCATCGAATGGCTCCGAGGGTTCTGATCGTCAACAGTATGCTGGTGCCCAAGTGGGCAACTTGGGATTATTTCTACGAACTGGAGCAGAAGGGACTGATAATGTTCGGTCAGATGACAGCTGGCTCCTGGGCCTTCATCGGAACACAGGGAATCCTCCAAGGAACCTACGAGACTCTTGCAGCCGCCGCTAGGGAGCATTTTGGCGGGAGTCTCAAAGGAAGAATCGTCCTCACAGCCGGTCTGGGAGAAATGGGCGGAGCCCAGCCTCTGGCTGTAACTATGAACGATGGAATTGCCCTCGCTGTCGAGATCGACAAACGTGCAATAGAGCTAAGACTCAAGCACGGATTCGTCGAAAAGTGGACGGACAATCTCGACGAAGCAATCGACATCGTGAATCAGGCCAAACGAGAACATACTCCCATGAGTATTGCGCTACTCGGGAACGCTGCAGAGGTCCATCCGGAGCTTGTTAGAAGATCGATGATCCCCGATATAGTCACCGACCAAACCTCAGCCCACGATCCTCTACACGGATACTATCCCGCCGGATTATCAAAAGAGGAAGCTGACCAGCTTAGAAAGTCCAACCCGAAACAGTATCTTGAAAGAGCCACGAAGAGCATTTCGACCCACGTCAAGGCAATGATCGACATGGGCAGGAGAGGATCGGTCGTTTTCGAGTACGGCAACAATATCCGCCAGCAAGCCTTCGACGCTGGGCTGAAGGAAGCCTTTGAGTTTCCCGGATTTGTCCAGAAGTACATCAGACCGATGTTCTGCGAGGGAAGAGGCCCGTTCCGGTGGACATCTCTCGTAGGAGATCCTGAAGATATCAGTAAGATAGACGAGCTGATCCTAGACACCTTTCCGCACAATAGTGACCTGGGTCGATGGATAGAGAAGGCGCGAGAACATGTCAAGTTCCAAGGGCTCCCTGCGCGAGTCTGCTGGCTCGGCTATGGAGAGAGAGCCCAGTTCGGAGGACTCATCAATACAATGGTCAGAAATGGAAAGCTCTCCGGCCCGATTTGGATTGGACGCGATCACCTAGACTGTGGAAGCGTAGCGTCACCTCGGAGAGAGACCGAGGGAATGCTAGACGGCAGTGATGCGATAGCCGACTGGCCTATCCTGAACGCGCTTCTCAACACGGCGGCCGGGGCAACATGGGTCAGCGTGCATCAAGGAGGAGGAGTCGGTATGGGCTACAGCATCCATGCAGGAATGTGCCTCGTAGCCGACGGAACGCCCGAATCGTCGGAACGACTAGAACGTGTTCTGACCGTCGACCCTGGCATAGGAATAGTCCGTCACGCCGATGCTGGATACAGCACGGCAAAAAGGATAGTTAGGCAGCGGGGATTACGCATGCCAATGCTCAGCTGAGCTACCAATACTTATCTGCCCCAGACCGTTCTCCCGCGAGCAACCGTGAAACATTGGCCCAGATCACCATAGATGGATCTCATCTAAACCTCGACCAGCTCTTACAAGTAGCTAGAAACGGCGCGCAGACCGTTATCTCCAAGGAAGCACTTTCGCGTACACTGAATGGACGCAGGGCCCTTGAACGGTTGATTCAGAGAGAGGGGACGATATACGGAGTCAATACCGGATTCGGAGCTCTCGCCAATTTTCGAATACCTCCTGAGGAAATTAAACACCTCCAGACCAATCTTGTCCGAAGCCACGCCACCAGCGTGGGAAGACCCCTCCCTTCAGATGTTGTAAGGGCGATGATGCTCCTACGCGCCAACACGCTTCTCAAAGGCAATTCGGGTATCCGTCCTGAAGTAGTGACCACTATTGTTCGTCTTCTCAACAAGAGAATACATCCGTATGTTCCCGAGAAGGGCTCTGTTGGTGCCAGCGGCGACCTCTCACCATTATCTCACATAGCCCTCGTGCTCATCGGAGAAGGCCAAGCAGAGTCACGCGGACGATGGATTTCCGGCAGAAATGCTCTACGAGTGTCTGGCAGTGTTCCGCTAGAACTGGAGGCAAAGGAGGGGCTCGCGCTGAACAATGGGACCCAACAAATGGTCGCGATCGGCGGCTTGTGCCTCCATGATGGTTACAAATTGTTGGCGAGCGAGGAAGCGGCTCTCGCATTATCTCTGGAAGCATTGGGCGGCTGGATAGACGCATTCGACGAGAGAATTCACAGGCTTAGGCCTCACCCCGGCCAGCAAGCGGTAGCCCAGCATGTGAGGCTCCTCCTGAAGGGGAGCAGAATGATTCGCACGGTGACCAGCAGAGACCCGTCAGATGGGCTTCCTCAAGATCCGTATTCATTCCGATGTGCCCCTCAGGTGATGGGTGCTGCGAGGGACGCGATGGATTTTGGCAAAAGTGTCCTAGAGGTGGAGATGAACTCCGCGACTGACAATCCGCTTGTTTTTCCGCGAGATGGTCTTTGTATTTCCGGCGGTAACTTTCATGGCCAACCCGTAGCAATGGCTCTTGACTTCATGTCACTAGCGCTATCCAACTTGGCTAACATCTCCGAGCGAAGAACCTCAGCTCTCCTGGACCCGTCGCTCAACAACGGTCTTCCACCCTTCCTCGTCGGACGAGGATCGAAGCCCGGATTGGCCAGCGGCATGATGGCTGTCCAATACACAGCAACTTCGCTCGTCGCCGAGTGCAAACTACTTACACATCCCGCCAGCAGTGACTCGATTCCGACATCCAGCAACTTCGAAGACTTCGTCAGTATGGGCCCAGGTGCCGCTTACAAGGCGAGGACCATTCTCGAGAATGCCCAGTATGTGATAGCCATCGAACTTCTAGTAGGGGCTCAAGGACTCCATCTGAGAGGCACGAAGAATATGGGAACGGGAACAAAGAAACTGTACCAGGCGATCAGACGGAAAGTTCCAGCGCTAGAGGAGGACCGCTCCTCGCACCAAGACATAGAACTCCTGTGCAAGATGGTCCGCTCTGGAGAGATCGCGGGGATTCTTGAGGAGATCGGGATAATGGAGCGAAAGTGATAGTCTATCCTCTAGAATCAACCCTCGTCAAACCAGGAGATTCGATTCTCCGAGTGTTTTCCAAGACTCTGGCCAGAAACCGTGTCCGACTTAGGTCCAAGGATATTGTAGCTGTCTCCAGCAAAATTGTAGGAATATCCGAGAAGAGGATCAGAGACATTCACCGGATAAAACCGACTCGAGAAGCAATAGGACTGGCCAGAAGATTCTCTCTAACATCGCCGTTTGCGCAAGCAGTCCTAGACGAGTCTGACATGGTGATCGGAGGAGTCAGAGGAGCGCTCCTCACAATCAAGGACGGCTACGCTGTTGCAAACGCAGGCATTGACAGAAAGAACGCTCCTCTAAACTCGTTGGTTCTCTGGCCTCACGACCCCGATCTTTCTGCTAGAACGCTACGTGATCAGATCAGAAGAGAGTTTGGAAAGCATGTTGGCGTCGTCATTGTTGACAGTCGAGTAACACCTCTAAGGCTAGGGACCACGGGTCTCGCCATCGGCGCAGCTGGCTTCAGGGCAGTCGAAGACATCAGAGGTAATGTGGACCTGCATGGCAGAGAGGTGAGAATCACATTCCGGGCAATCGCGGACGCATTGGCGGCGACCGCTCAGCTCGTCATGGGCGAATCTTCAGAGCGCAAGCCATTTGTGATAATTCGTGAAGCCCCTGTCAAAATGGAGAGCGATAGTGGTGTTCGTGAAGCCAAGCTCGCGTGGAACAGATGTCTCTACATGAGCCAGATAATGCCGCCCGGTCACGATCAAAGCCAACACAATTGAATTGATGATAGGCCGCACATTGAAATCTTGCTTCCATTCAGGATAAGAAGAGACGACTAGGTCAGATCGGCTTCTGGCACGTGTCGCAGTACCAGCGCATCTGTACTGGATCCCACCTCAACGGTTGTTGGCACGTGGGGCATCGGTTATGCTGGACTCCCACATGATTCCGCCTCCGGAAGATCAGGTACCCCAACAAAATGCCGATACCAACACCAATTGCGACGCCGATGATTCCGAAAACCAAGCTAGGGGAGATTACGCTTCCAGCAGGTTGTTGCGCCGAATATGCAGCTTCGGCAGCGGCGAACGAGTAGGGGACTGCTCCGCTATAGTTCATGGCCTGGTACATCTTATCCGCTTGGGCGATGTTCTGTTCTGCTCGTAATATTTCTCCGGAGTTGAATACTGTATTCTGGACTGTTGACAATGTCTGTTGTGCAAAGGAGAGTAGCTCGTCGTTGACGCCTCGTAGAAAAGTGTCCCTATCGAACTGGCTATAGTTGAGACTGTAGGCGTAGTAGCCCATTACGGTATCCGTGAAGTCTTCCGTCAGATCGTAGATGAAGGGATGGTTCAAGCCCACCATGTGTCCCATCTCATGAATGGTAGCATGGGTGAATCCATCTCCCTTGCTGGGCTGTCTGGGAGTCGTGCTGTTGCCGAGCATGAAGTCTGATTGAGATAATCCGATGAGGACCATATCGCCCAGTGCTTCTCCTGCGAAGCTACGCCCCGGATCGGCTGACGCAATATCTTCTTTCACAGGCACTCCGAACGTGTAGTTTCCTTTGAAAGCGAAAAGAAATCCTGGGACGTCTATTTCTGATGTTGTTCGAGTAACATTGATGAAGCTCGTAACGTGACCCAGACCATTTGTAGTCAACCAGCGGTAGACCAGATTCCCGTCCACTATCGGCCTCTGGATCGACGGATCTATGAGTTTTGTAGTTGCGTTCGCTACGATCCCGGCTAGCCCAGGATAATCTGTTATGACTGCAGGGTTAACTTTGACTGTCACCCTTGCGAAAGGTACGAGGCTGGCCAGAGTCTCCTGAATCCGAGTCTGATTGATTGTTCTGCTCAATGGAAGGGCAAACTTTTCGGTCAGGGTTCGGTTGTCGAAGACGAACAGTTGGATATTGTAGCTCTGTGAATAGTTCACCGGATAAAGCTGATCGGCTGCGAACAGGTTGTAGACGGCTCCAAAGACGTAAGATCCAACGAACTGGCTCATCCAGAGCTTGCCGTAATAGCTACCCGTGTCGACTCCTCGAAGCTGAGATGCGACTTGGACGGGAAGCTCGTTCGTCCAATAGCTGGGTCCAGCTGAGAGGTCCATGTAGTAGAATCGGCCGCTTCCTCCCCAGCCAGTCATGTAGTGACGCGTGTTTACCAGGCCCAAGTCTGGGTCTGTGCTGGTTCTATTGTAATAGTGAGGAGTGACGATGGCCGATGGTGGTGGGCAGAGCCTGCAACGTAGATTGTAGGCTTGATACTGAGAGTAAGTGAACGATGGAATCGTGAAGTTGTGTAGGTCGGCTATGAAAAGGGTGTATCCTGGAACAGGATTGCCACCGAAGAGTGTCATGTTAGACGCTAGCCATGATTCGACCTTGTCCGCGTCGTAGAAGACGTTCCGAGCTTGTAACAGAGTGGTGGAATTTGTAAAGTACGGATTGATGAACGCCGATGTCCCTGTGGTCGTCTCATTCTTCTGTATTGAGCGCAAGTACTGTGCGAAACTGGTCACCGTCGAATTGTCCGCGTAAACCAGCTGATAACGGAAGTTGTAGACGACGCCTGTGTTCAATGGCCCCGCGAGAATGGTTTGGTACTTCAGGGTAGGAAGGGTGACGTTGCTCATCAGGTAGGTCGAGTTCAAATCGTTCTCAGTTATGCCCAGAAACACTATCTTGATAGTGAGAGGTGATGACCGGTTCAACCCGAAGCCTTGTTCGGTGATGATTATGGGAGCCTGGGAATGACCAGCAGGGATTGACGAGAGTGAGAGCGCGATGATCAGGATGGTAGGGAGCATTCGTCTCGGTCGCATGAGGATCCACGATCAACTCAACGACAGTTTGGTATTAAGCGTGGCTCAAGACTCCATTGTCGGAACTGTGAAGTCTCCTTTCGGAACTATGAGTATCTTTGACTCCTTGCCCTCCACACGTACGGCCTTCTGTACAGCCTCGGAGGCGGTTTGAGACGGTTTCAGATTGAAAGTGTCTCGGACAAATAGTTCGGGAAGTACCGATACTAGTTGTATTCTGCATTTCTCCAATGCGTACTGAAGGAAGAGATTGACGTGGCCGCCGAGCTTGAACCTGTGTCCCAATTCTGTCGAAAGCTCTTTGGGCTCTCGAAATCTTCGAGCGTAATCCAGGAAAACAGAATCGCCGACACCTTGAGAACATTCCGCTACTAGGATTATGGTTCCTTCCCTTTTGACTGCCCCTATTGCGTTAGAAACGACTCGTATCGCGTGGTACAGGTCGGTTCCCATCAGAGGGCCCGCAGACACAACGACAATGTCGAGCTTTCGCTCTATTCGCGGACTATGCAATTGAGCGTATTGTGACAAGGTCTCTCTGAAAACAGACTCGAGTTCTCCAGCGAACGCTGCGGCGACACCCTCATAACCGTCGGGCAGAAAACAGAGGCTGTAGACTGGTCCCGTCAGTTTGCAAGCTTCGAGCGAATCGGAGAGAATCGGATTGTCAGTGTGGTCGAGTGGATCTGGAAAGCCTTTTGTGAGGATTGATCGATTCTTTGTTATCGAGCGTGTGGAAGAGCTCGAGGGGATAACTATCTCGGGTCCTCCGCTGAAGCCGCTCGCGAAGTGTGGCATGGCTAGTCCTATGCTGACTTTGACTTCGCAAGGTATCAGCTCGGGATCGAGATCTACGATTGTGCCCATCGAGGTCTTACCGATCTCGACGAACGAGTTCTGAGAAGGGTCCAAGGGCTTTCCATCGTCTGGAGAATGTTCCACTCTGGACATGCGCTTCCGGAGGAAGACTTTGGTATTCTCTACTCCGAGCGATAGGAGGCGTGAGGTTACAATCTTTACCGCCTCGCGTCTAGCGTCAAGTGGGACTATGGGGTCTACGACGATGCCTGCAGTGGCCCCGGGCTTAACCGCACCATTTAGCGAGTAGCCACCGAGAGGATTCTCAAGCGCATTTTCGACTAGCGCCCTCACATCGCCGACCGCTGATGGCTTCTTGGGTTCTAGGATTCGATAGAAGTTATCGTCAGGAATCCGGATTGGAATCTCAGTCTCTCCGTACGGCAACCATAGTTCCAAGGTGGCGTCTCTCTGCCTCCTCTTGGGCTTGCCTTTAAATCGCTATCACAGGATACCAAGCATTCTGTACTCTAGAATCGGAGAGCATGACCCAAACCTTGCTCAAATCCACCGGCAAAGAACTTCCGAAGATCCTGATTCACACTGGCGCGCTCAAGTTTGGGGTCTTCACTCTTTCAGGAGGCAAACTCAGCCCGTATTACCTAGATCTCCGGATAGTTCCAAGTTTTCCTGACGCGTTCCGGAGTTCTATTGAACTACTCGTCGAGGAAGCGAGAAGAATCCGGACTATCGACAAGATTGGTGGGATCCCTACAGGAGGATTACCATGGGGATCAGTCCTTGCCTATTCACTCTCGAAACCCCTCGTTTACGTGAGGAAGGAGGTCAAACATCACGGGCGAGAGAAGATGGTCGAGGGCATTCTGGCCCCGGGAGACAGAGTGCTTCTCGTGGACGATGTGATAACCACGGGACACAATATACTGGCAGCGCTTCAGACCCTGAGAGCGGAGGGGGGAGTCATCGAGGACGCACTGGTTCTCGTAGATCGAGAAGAGGGAGGAAGGGCACGCCTTCTCAAGGAAGGAGTAACACTGCATTCCGTGACACGAATCTCCGAACTCGCCCAGAGTCTCCTGGACATGGATGCTATTTCTCAATCACAATTCGAAGAGCTTACAACGCAGCCGAAGAAGTGACTTTCTTAGGCAAAGCAGCAGGCGTGATTGATTGGAGCCCTCAGCCTCTCTCTTCAAGGAATTGCAGGTAAGCCGTAACGGCCTAGACAACGGACTCAAAGTTCTGATCCGAGAGATTCCCAACGCGCCAGTCTCAGGATGCTGGGCAATATACAGAGTCGGATCTAGAAACGAGAAGCCCGGTGTGACAGGCATCTCCCACTGGGTCGAACATATGCTCTTCAAAGGGGGAGGGAAGCTCAACAAGGGAGACATCGGGCGGCTGGTAAGCAGTGTCGGGGGCGAATACAACGGGTTTACATCAAAAGACTTCACGGCCTACTTCGAAGTCCTGCCTGCGGACCAGATAGACAAGGGGCTACTCATCGAGTCGGAGCGGATGATGAACGCAGCGTTCGACCCGCGCGAGGTCGAGTCAGAGAGGACCGTAGTAGTCTCAGAGAGAGAAGGCAATGAGAACGACCCAGAGTTCTTGGCCTCCGAAGAGTTGTTTCTGTCAGCCTTCAGATTTCACCCATATAGATGGTCTGAGGGCGGACTGAAACAGGACCTTCTCAGGATAACCCGGGACGACCTCTTCGACCACTACCGTCGATATTACGTTCCAAGCAACGCAATGCTTGTTGTCGTCGGGCCATTCTCGCCGAAGAAGATTCTTCCAAAAATTCAGGAATATTTCGGGCCTCTGACCAAGAGCAATCCTCCTCCCGACCCGCGTGTCGAGGAACCTGCTCAATCAGGTGAGAGACGAGTCGAGCTTCGGACCCCAGGGGAGGCTGACTTCATCAAGGTCGCATACCATACGCCTCACTTTGGGAGCGACGACATTTACGGATTGATGATGCTGGACGCGATTCTGAGCGGGGTCCGGCTCTTCGCCTTCGGCCCAGGCCAGACCTCAGGAAGAAGTGCCAGACTTCACAAGGCACTCGTTGAGAAAAGGATAGCTAGCGAGGCCAGCTCCGAATTCTGGCCGACGATCGACCCGTCGGTCTTCGCTCTGGACATTACCGTCTGGGACGGAGTCTCGATCGACAAGGCGGAGAAACTCCTGATGGAAGAGGTCGACAAGGTTCGACGAACCCCTCCAAGCAGACACGAGCTAGAACGAGCGATCTCGCAAATCAAGGCCCAGTACGCTTACACCCTGGACGGGGTCGCACGCCAAGGCTTTGTCATAGGAATCTTCGAGATGATAGCCTCCTTTGAAACAATGGCTGGGCTCGTAGAGAAGCTGGAGAAAGTATCGCCCGATCGAGTATCCGAAATTGCTGCCAAATACTTGACGGAGCAGAACAGGACTGTCTGCAGATGCGTCGGCATAAGGAACAACCATGCCTCTTGACACCGACCTCGCCAGACTCGTCGAAGAGGAACAACCCAGTCCTGGAACCAGATGCCTTCTCTACAAAGCCACTAACAATCCGACGGTAGCTATTCATGGCAGCATCCTCGCGGGAACCTCGTCTGAACCATCTGGAAAGCCTGGAGTCGCCGAACTTACTACGCGGCTCTTTATCCGAGGAACGAGAAGACGAGGACCAGGCAAGATTGCAGACCTCCTTGAGTCGGTAGGAGCAACAGCCTCATTCCGCAACTCCCAAGACAGCATTGTCTTTCAAGCAAGGATGACAAGCCAGTGGACCAAACGGGTCCTGGAAATTGTAGCGGATGTTCTCTCTAGGCCCGCTCTTGCTCCAAAGGATGTGGAAAGGGAGAGAGAAGGTCTACTGACTGACATCAGGCTCAGAGACGACGACACGACCCGTCGCGGAATGAGAGAACTCTCAGCCCTAATGTATCCTCGAGGCCATCCATACAGGAGGGACAGACTCGGTACCGCGGAGACTGTGAAGGGCCTTGACCGGAGTGATGTGAAAGAGTATTTCGATGGAGTAGTCGCCAGATCCCCTGTAATAGTTGCATTCGCGGGACTGATCAAGAAGGAGGAGGCAACCCGCTGGACCCGTCTGACATTCGGGGAGAGAGAGACGAACAAAAAATTCGGTTCGAAGAGAACCGCGGTAGATCCGTCGTCGAAAGCGAGTAGGAGAGAGATTCTCATGTCTCACAAGACGCAATCGGACATTCTCATCGGAGGGATGGCGACCTCTAGGACGGACCCTAACTATGAAGCGCTCAATCTGCTCAACTCCATCCTCGGGGAGCTAGGCTTCATGGGCAGACTGGGACAGAGGGTCCGGGACAAGGAGGGGCTGGCCTATTCTTGCTCGTCTTTCCTCAACGCTGGGCTCGCAGGTGGCGGCTGGACCGCGCTTGCAGGGGTGAATCCGCGGAACGTGGCAAAGGCCTATGAATTGATGCAAGAGGAGATCGAGCGAGTCCGAAACGATCCTGTCGAGGAACAGGAACTTGCGGATGCAAAACAGAACCAGCTAGGGTCGGCTCTGATGGAATTAGAATCGACCGAGGGCGTAGCGAGGACGAGCCACAATCTGACCCATTTTGGTCTAGGTCTTGACTACTTTGCGAAGAGGCGGCAGATTTTCAACAAGATAACCAGAGAGGACCTAAAGAGAGTGGCCGGCAGATACCTAGAGGATTCACGATTATCGACTGTGATAGTAGGTCCCCGCCGGAAGAAGTGAGTTCCAAGTCTTAAATCGCGAAGCGGACCGGCGGGCAAGACATGGACGATCCCGCTCAAGAGGTCACAATCAACGATTTCAAACGACTCGAAGTTAGGGTAGGAACAGTGGTGGAAGTATCACGCGTCCCTCGAACCAACAAGCTCTACAAGGTAATCGTTGACATCGGGGCTCATGGAAAGAAGCAGACGGTCACAAGCCTGGTCGACTACTACAAGGCTGAGGAGCTACTCCACAAACGAATAATCTTCCTGGCGAACTTGAAGGAGACGACGTTTGCCGGCGAAAAGTCGGAGGGGATGCTCCTCGCGGCTTCCGAGGGGAACGAACTAGCGCTGTTGACGATTGACCGAGGCGTCCCGGATGGGTCTCGCATAAGCTAGAGACCCGGCGCTGCTATGACAAGGTCCTGGTTGGAGAAGAGGAGAAAAGACCAGTACTACCGGCTGGCCAGAATCAGAGGCTACCGCAGCCGATCCGCCTACAAGCTTCAACAGGTAATCAGAACGTATGGGCTGATAAAGCCGGGCGAGAAGGTTGTGGACCTTGGAGCCCAACCTGGAGGCTGGCTGCAGGTGGCGAGAGAGGTGGTCGGACCAGAAGGTCTCGTGCTGGGCATTGATATCAAACAGATCGCGCCTCTCCCAGCTGGCAACATCAGACTGTTGGAGCTGGACGTTTACGCGGAAGGGATTGCTGACCGTATAATAGCAGAACTCAACGGACCAGCTGACACTGTAATATCAGACCTTGCACCGTCGATAATCGGAGCATGGGATGTCGACCACGCACGCCAAGTCGACCTGGCGAGGAGGGCATTGGAGATAGCGGAGAAGGTGCTTGACCATAAAGGGAACGCACTCATCAAACTATTTCACGGTCCGGAACTGAAGAAGGTTCAAGATGACGCAGCCTTGCTCTTTGAGAAGAGTCGTCTCTTGAAGCCGAAGGCGAGCAGGCCCGAAAGCTCCGAGATCTACTTCCTGGGACTAGGCTTCAAGGCCAAATGGTATCACTCCACGGCAAAGGTGGCTGATTGAAGGTTATCCTCCTGACCGGTCTGCCTGGAGTTGGCAAGACAACGATCATCAACCGTCTATGCACACATTATTCCACTAAGGGACGGAATGTCCAAGGAATCACTACACGCGAGTTCCGGGAGAAGGACCAGAGAGTGGGCTTCAAGATCACAGACCTCGCCACGGGCGATGAAGGATGGCTGGCGCGAAAAGACTCCGCGGCAGGTCCCAGAATTGGCTCGTATCGGGTAGTGTCTGAGGACCTAGAGAGGATTGGAGTTGGTGCACTCGAACGCGCCTGCAGGGGATCAGCTGACGTCGTAGTCGTGGACGAGATAGGACCCATGGAGATGACCAGCATGTCGTTTAGGAACGCCGTCTCGAAGGTTTTCGATGGGGAGCATGCTACGGTCGCGACCCTAAAGTTCGGGTCTCACTACCCGGAAGTTGAGAAGGTAAGGGCGAGGAGCACGCTACTGGAAATCACTAGGGATAATCGGGAGCAGATCTATCGAAAGCTGATCGAGCAGGCTGACGGCTGGACAGGACGCTAGTGGCTGAATCTTGAGAGTATGCGGAGTGGACGATGCCGGACGGGGACCCGTAATAGGTCCACTCGTCATAGCGGGCATTACGATCGAGGAGAAGAAGATTGAGGAGTTAAGGAGCTTGGGAGTGAAGGATTCGAAAATGCTCATCGCCTCGACGAGGACTCGTCTATCGAAGGAGATTCCGAGTGTCGTAGACGACTGTCACGTCATTGAGCTAGAAGCGCAGGAGCTCGATAGAATCGTAAACCGGGCACCGAAGTTTCAGAGACTGAACCTTCTGGAGGCGAAGGTCATGGCACAGGTCATCGAGAAGCTGAAGCCTGATGTTGCCTACGTTGACTCTTCGGACATTCGTACGGACCGTTTCAAGAATAATATCCTCGACTGTCTAACCTTCACTCCCAGAATCGTCTCAGAGCACAAGGCCGACATCAACTACGCGGTGGTATCCGCTGCCAGTATCGTGGCCAAGGTTCGCCGGGACAGTAGAATTGACGAGTTAAAGCGTGAGTATGGAGAGATTGGCTCAGGTTACGCTCATGATCCCGCTACAGCGAGGTTTCTGCGGGACTATTATTCTGAGCACGGTGACTTTCCGCCCATCGTCAGGCGTTCCTGGAAGACCTTGCGGAACATAGTAGCGGACCTTGCTCAAACGAGCCTGGTTTAGTGACTAAATCCTAGACTGTGACGGCTCAGGCAAATGCCTTCTCGTTCATCGATAGTCCGAGTAACTTTGACCAATCATCGCCGTCTGACATGGGATCAGTCATGTCTGGTATAAGGGCGTTTATTGAGCTCAAAGGCTGAACTCCTACTCCGTCATCGTTTTCTCTTGGCCGATCCCCGAACCCGGTCACGCCCGCGAATGCCTGTCAGAGACGCGTCCAGCCTCCTAGGAACTGTTGATCTAGTTACGGGTACACAATCTATATTCGCTTATTTCTAGAAATAAAGCATCAGTAATCCCGGGGGCTGATGCGGATGCTCAAGCCCGAATTCATCCCACGAATACTGCTGAGCCTTATCCTGTTCAGCTTGGGCTCTTTATTCCTGCTATTCGCCGCTCCTAGTTGCATCTGTCCCCTATTACTCGTTGGACAGCCGTTGCCGCCTCCTCCCGTTTATCCGATTTGGGAGCTCATGCTTGGGTGTTGCTCATAGGTGCCGGCATCCTCGTTATGGTCCTTCCAAGCGACAAACCGATCAGGCGAACCGAAAGCTCCACGTCACCAGATCCCTCATCAGATTCGAATCCTCAGATTTCGGCCGGGGAGAAGGATCTTGCTGGATGAACCCGGAGTATACTTGCCGAAGAAACTAGTCGCCTAGAAAAACGGGTTTCTTGTAGGCCCCTGACGTTGCGTATCTACGTCCCATCTCCACGTATGCCCTGTACGACTCCTTGATCAATCGAACATCCTTGTCTGTGGCCCTTCGGATGATTTTAGCGGGTGCGCCAACCGCTACTGACCGGGGTGGAATCCTCGCCCCACCTAGTACGGTGGAGCCGACTCCGAGAATGGAATGTTTGCCTATACGGGCGCCATCGAAGATTATCGCGCCTACTCCGATGAGACACTCGTCCCCTACTCGACAAGCATGCACTACCGCACTGTGTGCGACTGTAACGCCATCCCCAATGATTGTGGGATCCTCCGCCGAGCAGTGGATCACAACGTTGTCTTGGATGCTGCAGTCGGAGCCTATTCTGATGTAGCCGTAGTCTCCTCTAATGACGGCTCCCGGCCATATGCTTGTCCGGGGTCCGATAACCACGTCTCCGATGATGGTGCAGGTTGGGGCGATGACTGCTGTACGATGAATTCTGGGTCTCTTGGCGGCTAACGCGTATGCGGGCATCTGTCTGCCAGCATCGGACTAGTCGTCGTCCTTTTCTTTTTCTTTTTCCTTCTCCTTCTCCTTCTCCTTTTCTTTTTCTTTGTTTGGCAGAGGCGGAAGCCTAGGCTTCTCCGGACCCTCATAGAATATGAGATTCTTCGACTCCAAGATCTCCTGGAGCTTGTTCACCGCGATGTGGACCTGGATCTCTTTCTTCGCCCCGGTGCAGACGAGCTTCCCGCTGGCGAAGAGGAGTATGACGACCTTAGGCTCGTCCATCCGGTAGATCAGTCCCGGAAATTGTTCAGGCTCGTACATGGTCTTCTTGAGACCGTAAGTGGCTTTCTCTAGGTCGATGTAGCCGCCGAGACCTGCGGAGGCGACGATGTTCTGGATCATGATCTCTGGCTTCCCAAGGATGACGATTCCATCTCTCTTCAGCTCGTCGATAACTTTCAGAACGGCCTTCCTCGCCTGACGCTCGGACTTTGCACCGGTGCAGACCATCTTGCCAGAGCTGAAGATCAGCGTGGCTGTCTTCGGCTTCTTCAGACGATAGACGAGACCGGGGAATTGTTCGGGACGGTACTCGACTCCGGGAAAGACACGGACTATTGCGTTGAGGTCGATCTGTTGCTTGAGAGTCGCTGAGGCGACCACGTTCTCAATGTTGATGAAGGCCTTACCTTTGTCCGACAAGTGAAGATCGTTCCTCGGCAGGGCGAGAATTGCTGGAAACCTGGTGGATTATTTCCGAAAACGGGGTTTTCGTGGAGTTCACCGTGGGTTTCGGGATACCTCTTTATAAAGAGTATTTAAGCTAGCCCGGTCGCGTAGACGATTGGAAATCTTGTCTCCGTTTCTCAGCCGGGAGCTGTCGACTCGGACTGGTTCGTTTCAGGCGTAGGGGCATCAGAGGCACCAGTATTTTTCGATGAGGAAGGCTTCTTGCCCGGCTCAATGACCTCGAACGCGAACAGCGCGACGATTAGCGCGGCGATTACGAGTATGCCTTGAGGATTCAGCTGACCTGTGTCCGAGTTATACATGAAATCTCGAATTCTCAGAATGGCAGTTCCAAGGTATGGTATCGGGATCGTGTATTGATAGACTCCTATGACGTTAGACGCGGGATTGGGGCCTTCATTTGATCCCGGAGGATTCGCGTCCCCGTGTGTCGTGAAAGCGTACTGCCCGGGATACGCACTGTCGTTAAGAGGAGTGTACACTGCAATGACTCTGTGAACTATGAGGAAGTCCGGTCTGAGCAATTCTCTGAATACGATAATATCCCTAAGGTGAATCGTGCTGGGGTCCTGCCCTCGTATCACGATAAGAGAACCGATAGGCAATACACAGTTGGTGGCCGGGCACATGCTTCCCGATGAGACTACCAGAATCGGATATTCCGTGTTGAGCGCCAGACGGATGCCTCCCCAGACCGCTATTGCGCCTAGAATTACCAGCCCGACTAGAAGTATACCCCTGGCCGTTTCATTCTTTCTCAAGAATGCGCGGAACTTGCGGAAGTAGACGCTCAACGTGTTCGCTCTGGCCTAGATATGTTTCGCCTGGAATAGACCTATCTCAGCCTCGTATCGTGCCTGGAGAGGAATCGGAAATTCTGGTCTCAGATTCTCAGCCGTGAGCTAGGGGACTCTTAGTTGGTTCGTTTTAGAGACAGGGATATCCGCTGGGCCAGGCACTTTAGACGATGGAGACTTCTTTCCAGGCTCTATGACCTCGAAGGCGAAAAGCGCGACGATTAGTGCGGCTATGACGAGTATGCCTTGGGGATTCAGCTGACCCGTGCTTGAGTTGTACATGAAATCTCGAATCTGCAGAATCGCAGACCCCAAGTATGGGATCGGAATTGTGTACTGGTAGACGCCTTCGACCCAGCTTCCTGGAATATAGTCATACTGGGTCCATGTGTCTGGATTTGAGTTCGCGTCTCCCTTTGTCTTGAAGCTAACCTGGTTGTAGGCACTGCTAGACGCGGGGATTATTCCGACTACTCTGTGCACTATTAGATAACCGGGATCCGCTGGATTCTTCATGAAGACGATTATGGTGCCGTTAGCGATCGTCATAGGGTCCACACCTCGTATAACGATGAGCGCTCCGACTGGTAGTGTACATTGAGTTGAGTGGAGTTCCGGATGGTCGCTCTGGCACATGCTAGGAGATGAAACCACCAAAATCGGGTATTGTGTGTTGAGCGCTACTCTGATGCCTCCCCAGACGGCGATTGCGCCTAGAATTACGAGTCCGACTAGAATTAGGCCTCTGGCAGTTTGATTCTTTCTCAAGAAGGCGCGGAACTTGCGGAAGTAGACGCTCAACGTGTTGTCTCTGGCCTAGATATGTTTCGCCTGGAATGGTCCGATCTCGGCCTCGTACTGGATCCGCTTCAAAAACTCTTCCGCCGCTCTCGCACCGGCTGTTAGGAATTCGTCGCCGCGATTTGTGATCTGGTATACTTTGCGTCCTCGGCCACCCTCGGCCTCCCAGACTGCCTGGAGGTATCCCTTTTCTTCCATGGAGTGGAGTAGCGGGTAGAGGGTTCCGGCGCTGAGATAGACTTTGAACCGGTCCCGGATCTCTAGGTTGATCTCGTATCCCCAGCGGGGTTTCGCCTTCAAGAGACGGAGTATTATCAGGTCCAGGTGGTTCTTGACCAAGCGCTCTCGCCACGCCTTGTCCAGGTCCTTGTTCAGAGGCAACAGCGTCCGCTGTCCTGAGATGGTGAAAGATTAATGGTCACTAAAGGCTTTCTAGCGAGGAAAATTCGGGTTCCGAATCATTCCTATGTTTTTATCGTTCGGACCCATGTCTCGTTATGCTGATTGTCGTCCAACGTCTTCGAGCTTCTGCCGAGACCCCTAGCGGAGGCTGTCAAGGAACGAGGATTCTCGAGGCCGACGGAGGCGCAGGAGAAGGCGATTCCGCCCATTCTGGAGGGGAAGAATGTGCTCCTGATCTCGCCGACAGCCAGCGGCAAGACAGAGTCCGCAATCCTCCCCATCTTCACAAGATTCCTCAGCGAGCCTGACCGGGGTCCCGGGATCAAGATCATCTACATCACCCCACTCCGAGCCCTCAACCGGGACCTTCTCGACCGTCTACGATGGTGGGGCCAGAAGATAGACCTCCGCGTGGCGGTGAGGCATGGAGATACTGAGATCAAGGAGAGGACGAGCCAGTCGAGGAGCCCGCCTGACCTGCTCATCACAACTCCTGAGACGCTCCAGGCAATACTGCCAGGCCGCATCCTGCGGAGGCATCTCCGGGACATACGGTTCTTGATCATAGACGAAGTCCACGAGCTGGCCGAAGACAAGCGGGGAAGCCAGCTTGCTATTGCACTGGAGCGGTTGCGCTGGGTTGCCCAGAGAGAATTTCAGATCGTGGGGCTTTCCGCAACAATTGGTTCGCCTGAGATTGTTGGAAAGTTTCTCGTGGGCGAAGGGAGACCAGTGGAGGTGGTTCACGTCCCAGTCGCGCGAAGGATGCGGCTTGAGATCCGTTCACCGGAGCCGACTGGTGAGGATCATAGACTGGCAGGAAAATTGTTCACCCATCCCGAGGTGGCTGCGAGACTGAGGGTGATGAAGGAGATGATAACCAATCACAAGTCCGTTTTGCTCTTCACCAACACGCGCGCGATCGCGGAAGTTCTTGCGAGCCGGTTCAAGGTCTGGGACATTGACTTCCCGGTTTCAATTCATCATGGAAGCCTCGCAAAGCCGGCGAGAATCACGGCCGAGAGGGCGTTGAAGGATGGGGAGATCAAGGGTCTGGTCGCGACGTCGAGTCTCGAGCTCGGGATTGACGTGGGCCGGATCGATTACGTCATACAGTACATGAGCCCCCATCAGGTGACCCGTCTCATCCAGCGAGTAGGCCGGTCAGGGCATAGTGTCGGGAAGATAGCGGACGGCATAATCATCACAATGGACTCCGACGACACTCTAGAAGCGCTAGTTATCGCCCGGAAAGCGATGAGCGAGGACCTGGAAAACGTTGCGGTGCCGGAGAAGCCGTTGGACGCTCTCTGCCACCAGATCGCGGGACTCTTGATCCAGAACAGGAAATGGTACTATACGGAACTCTTGGATATCCTCCGGAAAGCCTACCCCTACCGAAACCTCACAGAGGAGGACGTTGCTGCGGTCACCAACTACATGCACTCGCGGTTTCCAAGGCTCGGCTGGGTCTCCGCACAGGACAAGGTGGTGATGCGACCCTCAAGGGTCAAGGACCTCTACAGATACTACTTCAACAAACTGTCAATGATCCCTGACGAGAAACAGTACCTCGTTGTCGAGCAGGAATCCGAGACGGCCGTAGGGGTTCTCGATGAGGCATTCGTGGCCGAGTACGGCCAGCCGGGGACCAAGTTCATCGTCCGCGGTACCCCGTGGATGATGGAGAGCATCAGAGGAGACAAGATATTCGTCAGGGGAATATCAGATCCGACCGGTGCTATTCCGAGCTGGATCGGCGAAGAGATACCGGTGCCGTATGAGATTGCCGCTGAGGTTGGCGAGGTCCGGCGGGTTACCGAGGAGGAGTATCGGAAGCGGAAGAGCCTCGGAGAGATCAGCCGGATGCTTGCCGAGAAGTATTCTGCTGATGAGACGACAATCCGTCGCGCGCTTACTGAGACTTATGATCAGTGTGAGGAAGGGTTGCCGGTTCCCAGCGACAGACTATTGACGATCGAGGAGTGGGACGATTTTATCATAATCAACAGCCACCTTGGGACGCTCGTCAACAGAACCCTAGCACGGCTCGTCGGCCACGTATTGTCGGACGAGGCGGGTGTGAGCATCGGGATACAACAGGACCCGTACAGGGTCGTCCTCCAGACGATGGGTACCGTTGATGCTGATGATGTGCAGAAGGTCTTGCAACGCCTTGCAGATACGGATGTGAAGGAGCTGGCGGTGGCCGCGTCGAAACGGACGGGACTGTTCAAGAGACGGCTTGTCCACGTCGCTAGGAGGTTTGGGGCGATCTCCAAGTGGACCGATTTTAGCAGTATCACCCTTCGACAGCTGGCCAAGAGCTTCGAGGGGACGGTCATAATGGACGAAGCAATCAGAGAGACCCAGGAGAAGGACATGGATGTTCCTCACACGGAGAAGGTGTTGAAGGCGATAGCTTCCAAGGATATCGTGGTCAAGACTGTCAAGGCCGGTGGGGAAGCAACGCCGATCGCTAGGATAGGACTGGAGAGGATCAGCCGGAAGGCGGACATTATTCCCACAGAGAAAATGAACCTGATCCTCGTTGGTTCGGCCAAGGCCCGGATCTTGAACGAGGTCAAGACGCTGGTCTGCACGAGCTGCTGGAAGTATGTCGAGATGCGGAGGGTGAAAGACATACCGGCAGCAGTGAAATGCCCCGAATGTGGCTCAAGCCTCGTCGCAGCCCTCGGGGTTGCGGATGAGGATGTGAGGAAAGTCATTACGAAGAATGGAGCTAGACTGTCCGAACGAGAGAAGGACCTCGTCTCAAAGGCGGAGGACACCGCCAAGCTGGTTGACCGTTATGGCAGGCTGGCCGTCTATGCTCTCGCTGGTCGCAGAATCATGCCTGAGGTCGCCGGGGACATTCTCCGGAAGCACAAGAGGCCGACGAGCGGTTTCTTCGAGGCGGTAATGGAAGCCGAGCGGGAGGCTCTAAAAGAACACTTCTGGTAGAAACTGAGGAATATCCGACATACACGGGTCCACAGGGTACAAGTCTTATCTGAGACTCTTCCCATCCGCGGAATGTCAAATTGAAGCGAGACCTCTCCATCGAGACGAAGGGTCTACGCAGACTCTTCAAGGGCATACCTGGCAAAGGCGACGTGGTAGCCCTCGATCAGGTTGGCCTAGAGGTCTATGACGATGAGATATTCGGACTATTGGGGCCCAACGGCGCCGGCAAGACGACCCTCATCAAGATTCTGTGCACTCTTCTCCTGCCCACCCAGGGAGAGGCGCTCATCAAGGGGCTGGATGTCGTCAAACAGGCCCCGCAGATCCGGCGCCTGATCAACCTAGTATCCGGTGGCGAGACTCCCGGATACGGAATCCTAAGCGTAAAGGAGAACCTCTGGTTCTTCTCCCAGCTTTATGGGCTTCCGAGAGACTTTGCGAAGGATAGGATTGCGAAGCTTGTCGACCAGCTGGAGCTTCAAGATTATCTCAACACCCGCATGAGCAAACTCTCTACGGGGTATAAGCAACGGTTGAATCTAGCCCGTGGATTTGTGAACGACCCTGCTGTACTCTTCCTCGACGAGCCGACTCTGGGCCTCGATGTCCTCTCGGCTCGACACCTCAGGACACTCATCCAAGACTGGATAAAGACTGGTGGGAAGACGGTGCTCCTGACGACCCACTACATGGCCGAGGCTGACCAGCTCTGCGACCGGGTTGGAATCATAAATCGTGGAAAGATTCTCGCCTGCGACACTCCACAGCGCCTCAAGACAAAGGTTGCAGGCGGAGCCACTTGGAAGATAGAGATAACGCCGAACCTTTCGCGGCCCGAATCCATCAAAAGTGTACCAGGTGTCGTGGGAGTCTCGGAGACTAACAACATCGAGACGGGAGTGACAACGCTCAAGCTCGTGCTCGAGGACGAGTCTGCAATGTCGGATCTCTTGAGCAGGATCCGCGAGAACGGCTGCAAGGTCCTCAACATGGGAAAATCCGAACCTACCCTAGAGGACGTGTACATCAGCCTCGTAGGGACTGGTTTCGAGTAATGCTACCCAGCCCATCTTTCAGGGAAGATCTAACGAACAATCTTCGCGCCGCATATGCACGGATGTGGGTGCGCCTCCGAGGAGCCAACCGGGACCCGACGGCTCTAGCCGCCGAGATCGGACTCCCTATCCTCACAATCGGCGCATACGTGATCCTCTATCGAGCAATCGGACTCCCTGCGACCGCTGGAGCGGCGGTGATTGTTGGGGGTGCGATGATCGCGTTCTGGACAAACGTTCTCTGGAACATGTCGTCACAGTGGTTTTGGGAGCGAGAACAGGGAAACCTGGAGATGTACTTGGTCGCGCCTGTGTCTAGAATGTCGATACTTCTCGGAATGGCCATGGGTGGCAGCTTGAACACTGCGATCCGAGCACTAGGCATCGTCCTCCTAGGAATATTCGCTTTCCAGGTGCCATTCCTAGTTAGAGACCCATTCTCTGTCGGAATAGTCTTCGTCTTGACGCTCGCAGCACTCTATACGCTCGGAATGCTGTTCGCCTCGCTCTTCATGCTCTACGGCCGAGAAGCATGGAATACGGCAAACCTGCTCCAAGAACCAGTGTACTTTCTCTCAGGGGCCTACTTCCCAGCCATCTACGCTCCAATCGTGCCATTCGGCCTCCAAGTGGCAGGATCGCTAATACCCATGACGATCGGGCTGGACGCGATCCGGAGACTGGTGATCAACGGTGCGAGTATTATGGCGATTTGGCCGCATATCGTAGCGCTTATTGCCTGTATTCTCATCTTGTTTCCGCTAGCACGACGGACCCTCAACTACATGGAATCCCTCGGAAAGAAGGAGGGAAGGCTGACCCTTCGATGGCAGTAGCAGACTTTCTAAAGTCGACGCGGGAATCCTTCCGGGTTGGCTGGAAGATCGAGAGCAACTGGACCGATCCCGTTCTATTCGCCACTTACCAGATCATCAGACCGCTGGCTTCCCTTCTGATAGTTGCGTTCATCGTTATCATCGGCGCGGCCGCTGGTGCGGCCGGCTCAGCCTTCTACACTCAATACTTGGCGTGGCTAATTGTAGGCACAGCATTCTACGCCTATGTCCTGCAGGTGATGCTGGGAATGGCGATACTGGTCTATGTCGACCGGAATAGGTATGAGGTTTTGAAGAACATCTACATCTCTCCCGGCTCTCTACACCCCTACGTGATCGGGCGAGGCCTCGTCTCCGTTGTCAACGGCACAATCTCTGTGATACTGACCCTTCTGTTCAGCGTGGCGATATTCAACGGTCTATTACACATGAATATTCCGTTGAACCTGCTCGGTGTGAATCTCCTCATGCTGATACCTGCGGTACTGCTCGGGATCACTGCTCTCCTAGGAATCGGCTACATGCTCTGCGCCGTGAACATTGTCTCTAACCGGATGGAATTCATCCTCGGAGATTCAGTATCGGGAGTCTTCTTCCTTCTAGGAGGAGTAATATTCTCCATCAGCCTTCTACCAGCTCCGGTGCAGTATGTATCTAACGTGCTTCCAGTAACATACTTTCTCAACACGGTCAGAGAAAGCTTCGGTCTCCTGCCTCCCGCCAACTATATGCCGGACCTAGCAATCCTCGGCTTGACAACACTCGCCGCGCTGATCCTGGGAATCTCCGTCTTCAGACTGGCGGAGCGCAGAGCGAAGAGGCTTGGACTCTTCGACAGAAAATCAGAATACTAGCACTAGAACCGCAGCATCTTCAGCACAGCCTCGAAAGCATCGTTGGTCCTGCCTGACTTGTAGAGTCGGAGATACTCCACAAGATCGTTCTGCTCGATTGGACCGAGCACTCTCAAGACCCGTCTCGAAAATCTGCCCGAGAGGAAGAGGTATTGCGCGATAGAGGTGAAGTTGTTCACGCGGCGCATCATACTCGCACTCTCAAAATCCAGGATCCATGGTCGACCGTCGTCAGAGACGAGAACATTCTTGTGTGCTCTACTCAGCTCCCCGTGGTCGAGGCCGAAAGCGTCCAGTCTGACACACTGTTGGAAGAGTGTTTTGAAAGTGGACCTAACACGGGCCCTCTTTCCCCGGCCTTCTAGACTCGAAAGCCATGAGGGGAGTCGCCGTCCCTCTACAAACTGCATCTTCAGAATATCTTGTGATGAGCCCAGGCATTCGGGGCCGATGCCAGCATTGTTTGCGATCTTCATCATCTCGGCTTCGTGGCCCATGCTCTTCCTTCTAGAATCGACCCTTCGGATCTTGACTGCGACCCGGTCTCCACCTGAGTAGCCGGTGAAGACCAGCCCCACGACTCCTTTGCCTAGGATCGATAGCCTTCCGATCCTCAAAGCCCCCTGAAACTCTAGGCTCGAGATCCCGAGATCTGTCAGCTGTCTGATCCGGGACTCGATGGAGCTATCTTCGGGATCGGGATAGGCGACAAGCGATCTGTACGGGTCTTTAGAGAGATTCTCGACTGGAACTATTACGGGATCTGTTTTAGCCATGAGGGTTTCGCCTCCAAGAATTCCCAGAGAGACTTGTCAAAGCCCGCTCTTCCAAGCAAGGATAGGACGGCTCGGCCCCGAAGAACTCTCACGGTTCTAGGGAAGGATTCGCCGATCTGTTTTGGTATCGTGAGGCCGTATGCTTCTTCTCGCAAGGATGCCTTGACTAGCTCCGCGATGGTAGAGATTCTGCGTTTCTTCTCAACCATCCACCTGTCGCCTTCAATCCAGGGACCCCTAGCGGTGTCGCGCGCTCCCAGGTGTCGTTGGAGGAATGACTGGCTGTCCTCCTTCTTCGACACCGGAGGTCCAGTCTGCATCTTCACACTGGAAATGACTGCTCGGTCCGCCTCAAGCAGAATAGCACTCTCTATCTTCTCGTCGCTCCAGATTGTTGAGCGGTAGATGTGAAAGTCTTCGCGATCCATCAATTCAACCATGCTCTTCTCCAGCTTCATCAACTGGCCCCAGAGCACATCGGGCACCAGCGTTCGGTGCTTGAAGACAATCGCGGAAAGCTCTCGACCACTAGCCCGAATCCTCTCCGCGAATTGGGGGTTTGTCTTTCTCGTAAATTGGGGAGGAAAGAAGTAGCGTATTTCCGGTCCTCTGAGGAACTCACGCCCAGCGGCGACGAAGCTCCAGAGCCTTTCGGGCCTCACCGCCGCCGCCAAGTTTCTGTCTGGGTCTACAGGGTCGATGACTACTAGATCTACGCCCGGCTCTCTCTTCTTCATGTCGAGTACAGTCGGGGGCTTTCCGATCTCTAGAAGCGTGCCTGGAGTCAATGACGAAGTTTGTCTAATTGATTCCATGAATGAACCGTAGTAGAGGGCGAGCGTGTCGATCAGCATGCCGCTGAATCCTCCGACCTTTATCTCCGCACCATAGACGCCGATCCCCCTAGCGAACTTCTTGAGCAGGCGAGCCTCGAGACGCAGCTCGGGTGTGAGGTTTGTGTTCATGAATTCCGTGTGGTAGGGAGTTCTGTCGGTCGCACTCTTCCATTCGCCTTTCTCTACGTCATAGCAGGGGACAACGTTCACGCGTGTTCCATCGACGTGAAACTCGAGAAAAGGATGCTCTGCATAGCGCTCGATCACGTTGAAGCGCGCAAGTCCTTTACGGATTGCTGGGAGAACCCGCTCGGTCCACTCCCCCCGTTCCATGGAAGATGGAAAGCGGGCGAAGATGTCGAGATCAGTCTCGCCACTAAGCCAAGTATCCCGGGCAAAGGAGCCTTGGAGGGTTACTCGTCCCTGAAACCCTGAGTCCGCGAGGATTCGTTCGACGTTTTGTCTGAGACGTTCTGACAATTTGAGCATCCTCTCTCGCTCCTTCTCGGGAGGAACGATTCTACGAGCTACCTGTTGCAGAACTACCTCCGGCGGCGACAAGCTGGTTCAGATAGGGAATGGGATGCTATTTGAAACCAGCAAGACTCGATAATTATTTCTGGGCCGCGATCTCAAACAGAGTCGAGTATCTGGGTCCGCTCGATGAGAGTATGCTCTGCTTGAGCCTGACATGCTCCGCATTGAATGTTCCGAAGCTCTCCTCGGCCAGGTGACCTAGGAAGGAGGCGATCTCGTCCCTGTTCCTACCTGACCGGACCCGGGCGATAGTAATGTGGGGGCTGAAAGGCCGGGTTTCTCGGCTGAACCCTACTTGATGGAGAAGCTTCTCCGTCTGCTCGAATATTAGTTCAACCTGGCTCCAGCCTTCGCCCACTCCTACCCAGACAACGTTCATCCTCTTTAGGCTTGGAAAAGCTCCCGCACCCTTGATCTCTAAGGAGAACGGTTGGAATTTTACTTCGGCAAGTGCTGACTTTACTTCGGCTAGTTTCGCGGGACTGACGTTTCCGAGGAATTTCAGTGTCAAGTGTATATTCTCTCGTTCGACCGGTTTGAGGTCTCCTCCTAGGGAGGAAAGTGATGACATGATGGACTCGACCTTGGAGAGAATCTGCTCGTCTTCGAGATCGATGGATACGAAGCTTCGAACCTGACTGACTGACAATCCTTCCGTAATTCACAACGTTTTCCTGTTTAAGAGCTATAACTGCCGTGTTGCCGGCCGTCCGAGAACCACCTTTGCAGTCAGTGGAACGAATGAAGACAGTGCTGGTTATCGTTGGAATGCCTGGGGCAGGTAAGAGCCTCGCTTCCAGCGTGATGAAGGCTCGAGGAATCCCTGTCTTCGTCTCCGGCGATATCATCAGAGCAGAGGCTCGGAAGAGGAAGTTGAAGTTCACACGCAAGAATCTCGGAGAGCTCATGCTCGATATTCGGAGGAAAGAGGGGATGGGTGCCGTTGCGAAAAGGCTTGTCCCGCTCGTCGAGAAGGTCCGCGGAGAGCATGCTGTCTATGAGGGTGCGAGAAGCGTTGAAGAGGTCGATGAGCTTCGTCGGAGGTACCGTGTTGTTACGATCGCGATCCATGCTTCTAGCCGGGCGCGATTCCAGAGGCTTCAGCGTAGGGGCAGGTCAGACCGGCCTAGAGACTGGGCCGATTTTGCGGAGAGAGACAATCGAGAGCTTGGCGTGGGGATCGCGAAACTTATTGCTCTGGCTGATCGGACTGTCGAGAACGAGGATTCCAAAGAGGATCTCAAGAGGCGCATGAGACGACTGCTCAGGACAATCCTTCAGACTTGAGGATAGTGGTTGTTGCCGAGGCTGAGATCAATCCGACAGAAATACGCGAGAGAGTCAAGGAAGCCCTGACCAACCTCTTCTCTGGAGAAGTCGAGATTCAGGGCGAGATAGACGACTATGGCTCCGCCAAACTGGTGGGAGAGGGGCACGGGTCGCTTGAGAGGTTCAGGATGATACTGCAACGCGACAGAATACGTGCAGCCGCGAGAGCCCAGCTGTTCAAAGGGATGACCGAGAATAGAATTGTCGTGTTTCTCAACAAACAAGTCGCCTACGCCGGGCATGTTTCATTCTCCGCCCCTGAGGGAGAATCACCTCTGGGACCTATACGACTAACGATAGAGTCCAACAACCCAGCTGGCATCATCGACTGGCTTACGGGAGGATACGAGCCACGGGTCAAGAAATAGAGACGGATGAAAAGTCTACTTTGATTGCTTCAACGATAGTACTTGGAAGTCTTTAGGAACGATCGTCTGCCGAAAGATCCTCCGAGCTTCCCTCAACAGGATCGAATCGTCCCTCGTAACAGCGCTGATGTGGACAAGGGCGAGACGCTTCGCCTTCGCGGCCTTTGCAAGCTGGGCGGCCTCGCGCGCCGTTGAATGATAGTATTCCTGGGCTTTGGGGCGTCTGTCCTCGGCAAACCCGCCATCGTGAATCAGAAGATCCGCGCCCCTTGCTAGATCCTTGACAGTTTCGGCGGGCCGGGTATCTATCGCGTAGACGACCTTCAATCCGGGTCGAGGTGCATCTAGCACATCACTTGGCCGAATCTGTTTTCCTTCGAACTTTACAGGCTTCCCGTGCTGAAGTTCGCCCCAGAGAGGACCTTCCGGCACGCCCAGCCGTTTCGCCTTCTCGGGATGGAATCGTCCGGGTCGCTCCTTCTCGGCGATGGCGTATGCGAGGCAGAGAATATCGTGCTTTGCCAGCACGGGTCTGATGATATAGTCTCCCCTGTCAACCTCTTCGCCGGGACCCAGTTCTTTGACCCTGACCCTGAAATTTGCCGGATAGCCTAGGGGCTTGTAGATCAACTCCAGGAACCTCATGAGACCCTTCGGACCGTACAAGTCGAGTGGCTTGTCCCTGGCGAGCGACGACATTGTCTGTAAGAGCCCCGGGAGCCCCAGAATATGGTCGCCATGGAGATGCGAGATGAGGATTACAGTCGGTCTGTTGAATCCGAGTCCAGTGTGCATCATCTGCCTCTGCGTGCCCTCGCCGCAATCGAACAGGATGATCTCTCCGTCACGACGTAGGGCAACACTCGGGAGTCCCCGTTCTTTGGTCGGAAGGCTTCCTCCTGTTCCGAGAAAAATAGCTTCGATTCCTCCTGACATCAGTTAGGCTCCAAGACCAGGATCTCCCGTGTCAAGCTTCTGTGCACGTAGACTTCGTGACGATCCGCAACCCGGAATCCTGCCGATTCTGCGATGTCGGGTGTTCCCGTTCCTAGTGGCGAAGCGACGACCAGACGGCCGGCCTTTGCAAGAGCGGAATTTGCTTCTGGGAGGAAGTCCTTCAGAATGTTTCGCGTGGTCGATTTGAGTGTTGAGGCTCCCGTCCCGTACGGGGGATCTGTCGCCATCGCCTCGATTCGGGTAACAGGGATGTTCCGTGCATCGCCCCTGATCAGTCCCGACGGGTCCATCTGGAAATATTTGAGGTTCCTTCTCGAACCTCTGATCATCCGTCTTAGGGCATCCATTCCTATCACTTGGCAACCCAAGAGGCTGGCCTCGAGGAGAATGCCGCCGACCCCGCAGAACGGATCGAGGAATGTTGTCCCGGCAATGGCACCGGACAGGTTGACCATGCTTCGAGCCAGTTTGGGAGTCATGGTGCTCGGATGGAACACTGGTCTCTTTCGCGGCCTTCGACTTGCAACATATCCTGCTGGGCGCTGATGCGCGACAAGACCCAGGTGGAAGTAAGGTCCTGCCAGGAGACCATGGAATAGATGTTGCGGGTTATCAAGATCTACCTTGGCCTTGGTGATATTACGTATCAGCCAGCCGAGATGACCTTCGAGTTTGACTCGGGGTGTTTCCTTGGATACTCCACCAAACCTGAGGACTCGAACGCTGAAAGTCTCATCCGGGCGAAGGTAACGTGAGAGATCACTAGATTTTACAGCGTCGTTGATCTCGGAAATTGTTGGTCCAGAATGGACGATTTCCGTGCCAACTTCGTCTATGAAAGCTCCGCGACCCGCGACCGGTCTTATCATGTCTATCCCTGCTTGAATCTCGACTAGTTTGTAGAAGGTTCCTGCGATTTTGAAGGGAATTCGATTTGCGTCAAGTATCGCCTTCATCTCAGCCAGGGGCAGGGTTGGATGTTCGCCCGACAAGACGAGAAAGACTCTTGTCGGTTCATCCATGTTGAATCTGGAAGCGAACAAGTATATACGCAACCTGCTGGTTGGTCAACCTTTCTAGTTGGAGAAGGGCTGGATGAAACGTTCCAAGGGTATACGAAACAGAACCAGGACTCTTCTTCGCAGAAACCCTCGAGACAGAGGAAAGAATCCCTTGGGTAGAATATTGACGTCTTACGCCCCGGGCCAGATGGTCACAATCTCTATCAATCCATCAATCCAGAAAGGAATGCCCCACCGAAGATACCACGGCCGCGTCGGGATGATATCGGAGAAGCGGGGGAGAGCCTACGTTATCCAGGTAACGGCCGGAAAGGTTCCAAGGCTCATAATCGCTAGACCTGAGCATATCCAGCCGATGCGAGAGACTTCCTGATGGCGAGAAAGATCATGATGGAGAAGGCCATCACCAACGCTGAGGCCAAGGGTGTACTCGAGAAGGTGAAAGAGGAGGAACTGGGCGAGTTTCAAAGGAGAACGCTTGATTTCACTCGGCGATTCTCGAAGATACCCGCCGATCGCGCTGCGAAGCTCGTCGAGGAACTGTCGTCAGAACTCCAGCTGGACCGGAATGACGCGATCCAAATAGTCAACACGCTCCCCCAGAGCGTCGAGGAACTGCGGGCAGTCCTGACGGTGAAGGGTCGGTTCGTCAGCACGGAACAGCTCAGCGGAATCCTCGCAATAATGAAACGCTACGTCTAACCCGCAGACCGAAATCAAATTAAGCAAAGACGATGCAGTTTTGAACGACTAGAGTTGGCTCTCCGCTCCCCTAGACGCCTTTGTCAAGCAAGAGAGAGACCAGTTCGCGGCATCTTCTAACAGGGAGCAGGAGCAGAGCCATTCTTGGCAATACACGAAGACGAGTACATACAGAGGAGGCATGTCTACGAGGAGCACGCCTATGTTCTAGACTATCTTCCCTACGGGAGATCATCGGACAGGTCTCGACACCTTGTCGTCCCCACAGTCCAGATCATGGGCGAACAACACTTTACCCTCCTTGAAGCCGAGCTGAAGGTAGGCGCAACGGTCGTCGTTCCAGAGCGCATATACATTGGAAGAGAACGCAGGGAGAAGATCGACCGGATCATCAGCAGGATCAGCTACGAGCAGCTAACCGCAAACGCAAAGGCGGAAGTTGGTCCGCTGATCAACGAGCTCGTCAAGAAACAGGAGAAACGGTTCGTCGACTTCTTCAACAACTCACAACCCGTGACCCCGCGAATGCACTCACTCGAGCTGCTTCCCGGGATTGGGAAAAAGTCGATGTGGACGATAGTCAATACACGAGAGAGAAAACCCTTCACTAGCTACAAGGACATCGAGGAGAAGACAGGTCTGACAGACGTTCAGAAGATGGTTGCAAAGCGGATCTTCGAAGAGCTGAGCACCGAATCCAAGTATCGCCTCTTCACCAGGACAGTATAGTATTGTGGCTCTTCATAGAGGAAGACACCGGCCCTCAAAACGACTAGGCCAGAATTTTCTAACAGATCCACGCATAGCGGAAGAAATAGTCTCAAGCGTCTCTCCCGGCCCAGGCGATACTGTTCTAGAACCGGGACCAGGGCACGGAACGCTGACCAGGCTCTTACAGAAGAAGGCTGGACGACTGATCGCGATCGAGAAAGACCCGGGTCTCGCCAGTGAGCTTCGAGAGGCTTTCAGAAACGAATCGAACGTGACAGTTCTAGAGGGGGACATTTTGAAGATAGGCCAATCCATCCCTGCTTTCAACAAACTTGTGAGCACTCCGCCATACTACATTTCCTCCAAGCTGACACTCTTTCTCGCGAGTAGGAAGTTCGATGTTGCGGCTGTAGTGTTCCAGAAAGAGTTTGGCGAGAGGCTCCTCGCAGAGCCGGGGAGCCGAGACTATGGCAGACTGACAGTCATGGCAGGGAGAAAGCTCAACATGGAGAGGATACGAGATATTTCGAGGATCGCGTTCAATCCTAGACCGAAGGTCGATTCGACGCTTCTGAGGTTCACGCCGAAGCATGGACTGACAGAGATAGATGAGCCATTGTTCGAGGAATTGGTGAGGGGAATCTTCACTCAGCGAAGAAGAGTGTCGAAGGGAGCGCTAACTCATTTCTTATCGCTGAAATACGGACGCGAGTTAGGGAGAGAGCTGGTCAGCAGGATCTCTATTCCCGACGCCCGAGTATACCAGCTCTCCATCGAACAGCTAGAGAACCTCAGTCTCCAGACATGGAGAGTCGTGTCGAACGCCATAGTCTCTAGCAGTCTAAAAGAGCAGCGTTAACAGCAATCATATATGATACCGGGAACTATCGGTCGATAGGTAGCTCCTATGCCCATAACAGACGTCATGAACAAACAATTAGCACAACGGCATAGGCTCTTCTTCAAGATCTGCCGAACTTGTGGGTCTCGAAACTCTCCCAACGCTTACCGGTGCCGTCGCTGTCGGGGAGACAACCTTCGATGGAAAAAACGAGAACTCGGCGCTAAGTAGCAACCGTGCCTATTGCTGAATAGTCGCCGCCTTTTGTTGCTGCAATAATCTAGGCAGCTCAGAAGGTACTTCGGCGACCCGGACCCCCACTTCTCTGAACCTCTTCATCTTCGCGTCTGCCGTGCCTTCGGTCCCAGTAATGATTGCTCCCGCGTGGCCCATTCGCTTTCCCGGGGGTGCGGCTCGACCGGCGACGTAGGCGGCCACTGGTTTCGCGTACTTTGTGTCCTCGATGAAGTCTGCAGCGTCTTCTTCCGCTGAGCCTCCTATCTCTCCGATCAAGACTACCGCGTCGGTGGATTTGTCGTCTCTGAACATTTTGAGAACGTCGACAAAGTTCAGCCCTGTTATGGGGTCGCCTCCGATTCCCAGACATGTTGACTGGCCGATGCCGGCGCGGGTAAGGTACGAGGCAATCTCATAGGTGAGGGTGCCGCTTCTAGAGGCAACTCCAACTCCTCCTGGACTGAATACGTCGCCCGGCATTATGCCGAGCTTCGCCTCTCCAGGCGTGATGACTCCTGGAGTATTAGGCCCAATAATTGTTGCTCCATGCTCCTTCGCGTAGGCCATCAGAACCATACTGTCTCTGGCAGGGATCATCTCAGTAATGATGACTACCGGATTGAGACCTGCGTCAATCGCTTCCATCCCTGCCTCCTTTGCAAAGGGAGCAGGAACGAAAATGATCGATGCGTTGGCATCTGTCCTCTCAAGTGCAGCGGCCACTGTATCGTAAACGGAGACCCCTTGAGTGCTGGTTCCTCCTTTTCCTGGCGTGACGCCCGCGACGATCTGTGTCCCGTATTCGCGCATGAGTTTGGTGTGAAACGAGCCCTGGTTGCCTGTTATGCCCTGTACAATCGCCCGGGTCTGTTTGCCGACGAGAAGTGTCATTATTTATGCGACCTTAGCGGACGTTACCAGTTGGGCCGCCTCGTCCATCTTCTCGAGAGTTGTGATGCCCGCAGAGTCGAGGATCCTCTTACCCTCATCGAAGTTTGTGCCTTGCATTCTGACGACGAGCGGCTTCCTCAGCCCGACGACCTTCTTTACCTCAACTATCCCTTTTGCAACCTCGTCGCATCTGGTAATTCCTGCTAGAATGTTGATGAATATCTTGTGAACCTTCTGATCCCCCTGGATAATCTGTAGAGCTGTGGCGACATGTTCGGCATCTGCGCCACCGCCGACGTCGCAGAAGTTAGCAGGCTTGCCACCGTAGTGGTTTACCATGTCGAGTGTTGCCATGACGAGCCCTGCTCCATTCCCCATGATTCCAATGTCTCCGTCGAGTTCGACAAAGGCCAGGCCGTTCTCGCGAGCTTTTGCTTCTAGAGGGGTGACTTCTGCGCTCGCCTCTTTGGAGCGTTCTTGAAACTCGGGATGGCGGAAGAGGCTGTTGTCGTCAACTATCACTCGCAGGTCTGCGGCGACAAACTTGCCATCACTCGTCTCGACGAGAGGATTACTCTCGACAAGCTCCGCATCATAGATCACAGATAGACGATAGAGGTTTGAGAGCAGATCCGTCAACGCGTTCAATCTCTGTCCCCCATATCCAAGCTTCAGAGCGACCTGCCTCGCGTCGAATCCTCTCATCCCAAACACCGGGTCGAGCCTGTGACGAAGAATCTTTTCCGGATTCTTGCTCGCGACCTCCTCGATATCTATTCCACCCTGATCGGAGGCAAGTACCGTCTGACACTTGTTGACCCTGTCGAGGACGATGCTACCGAAGAGTTCCTTCTTGATTACGAGTTTCTGCTCGACGAGAACCTTCTTCACCTTCTCGCCTTTGATAGTCATACTGAGAATCTCGCTAGCGCGGTCTCGTGTCTCGTCGGGCTTGCTTCCAAACTTGATACCGCCCGCTTTTCCACGCCCAGCAACTAGAACTTGAGCCTTGACCACCACCTCTCCACCAATTCTCTTGTGAATATCACGAGCCTCGTCAGGAGTCGACGCAAGTCCCCCCCGTGGAGTGTTGATTCCGAGATTTTGGGCGAGAGACTTCGACTCGTATTCGAATAATTTCATACGATTTCCCGCGAGATTTCTCTGCCAGGCACGGGAGAGTATTTGGCTATTACTATCAGCGGCTTCGGTGATTGACCTTGTCATCGTAACGACTGGGGTTCCTATTTGTTGATGACCAGCTGACGATTCTGGAGAACGTTAGTATCGGAATCACGAATGCGTATAGAACGACAAAACCAAGCACAAGAAACGCGGCAAGCCAGCCGGAAAGAGATAGGTTGCACTCGTAAGTTGAACCACGGGGGAGTTCCAAGATAGGGCAACCAAAAACCAGGGCGTAGGCGAACGCAGACGCCGCAATAAGAGAACCTCCGATAACCCAAGCACTTATTGCCAGGGCCACGGACAATCTCCTGGCCCAGCGTCTCATTGGCCATTCTCCCCTCATGCTAACGATTGGATGATCGATAAAGGGTCTATGTGATGATCGCCATTGACGGGACGTTCCAACGAAGATTCATCAGAACTCCTCCACCTAACCGTAATCCATTTATGATGCCCGGACCCTCCACTCTCAAGCTGTCGGTTCGTCCGACAGGATCAGAATAGTTTGGATAACTGCAGCACGTCGAGAGAGTTTCGGAAGGAGCGACTAGGTGATGGGCCGTTGCTCAATACCCGGCCAGGGCTGACGGAGCTTTGGTGAAGACCATCCTTGACAATTTCTGCGTAAAGAGCGGCATTTTCTGCACACGCTGCGAAGAGAAACTCAAGAAGGGCCAGATCACAGACCTAGACGTCAGAGTCATCCGGACGATAACTGAGCTAGAGAAGGAGAATCCAAGCCTACAGCAGGTCACTTTTCACAAAGCCGTTGAAGCTGGAGACATCATGGCCCTCATGGTAGACAGGAGGGGCATGGACGCTTTCCTCTCGTCCGGAGCTAAGCTTGCGAAATCGCTCGGCGACCGGGTTGGTAAGAGAG